>Ga0116156_10000005_pt1 | contig 260596 bp, 201 predicted proteins | sample AD_UKC045_MetaG_FD_89891 | JGI IMG/M metagenome (GOLD analysis project Ga0116156, IMG submission 89891) | Active sludge microbial communities of municipal wastewater-treating anaerobic digesters from USA - AD_UKC045_MetaG | ecosystem: Engineered > Bioreactor > Anaerobic > Digestate | place...
CCTTGGGCCGAAGCTGGTGTTGGGCGATGGGGATAAGGACGGCAAGGCGGATCTGTTCCACAACAACCGCCGCGGCAGTTCCACCACGGTTCGCCCCGGCGCCTATGTGTGGGAATTCAAAGTCCCCACTTTGCCTACCAAGGTAGAGACGCATCCGGTGGCGGACGTCAGCACGCCGGCGTCGTTCACATTGATGCAGAACTATCCGAATCCATTCAATCCGACCACAACCATCACCTTCACCTTGACCAAATCCGCTCCGGTCCTGTTAAAGGTGTTTGACGTTCAGGGCCGGCTGGTGCAGACTTTGATCGATGAACCCCGCACAGCCGGCTCTCACCATGTGGTCTGGAACGGCAGGGATCAGCATGGCGCTCCGGTTGCTTCCGGCGTCTATTTCTATGCTCTCAGCGATCCCTCCACCCGAGTGGTGCGGAAAATGATGTTGGTCAAATAAGTCGGCGATTTCTGATTATGATCCGCTGCGTGATCGCTCTCAGAATCACGTAGGTGGCGGGTTGATGCCCACCCTGTCGGTCAGGGTGGGCAAAGCCCGCTATGAGGGCGCTTTTTTCGTCGCGAAAACGCCAGCCTTTCTGCCTACGGCGCCTGTGAGCGCCATCGAAAGCCGGTCTTGGACCCGGGCTGCAAACAGCCGGCGCACCGGCTCGAACCGTTCTATGGGATCTATTATTAGTCAACTCGTTCATCGTTGGAGGCTGTTCATGACATCTCGAAAAAGCCGGAGTTGGGTATTCCTGCTGCTGTTGCTGGGATTAAGCACTCGATCGTTCGCCGGGACCACCGGCAAACTCGCGGGCCGGGTGACCGATCGCAGCACGGGTGAAGGATTGCCTGGCGCAAATGTTGTCTTGTCAGGCACCTCTCTCGGCGCGGTGACGGATACAGAAGGTTATTTTGCCATCATAAACCTTCCGCCCGGGAGTTATGACCTCGTCATCTCTCTGATGGGATATGCGAGGTTCACGATCCAGGGGGCCAAAGTCAATATCGATCGCACCACCACTCAGAATGCCCAATTGACCTCCACGACGCTGCAGGGGCAGGAGGTGACTGTCATGGCCGAGCGGCCGGTGATGGAGCGGGATCTGACCAGCACCGCTTCCTACACCGATGCTGAAACGATCCAGGATCTGCCGGTCACCAGCATGGCTGAGGTGATCCAGCTGCAAGCGGGCGTGGTGGCCGGCGCCGGCGGTGAGCTGCACTTTCGCGGCGGCCGGGAGCGCGAAGTCGCCTACATGATCGACGGCGTGCCGGTGAACAACGCCTACGCACAGTCAGGCGGCAATAACGTAGCGGTTGAAAACGCCATCATCAAAGAGTTGCAAGTCATCAGCGGTACTTTTAATGCCGAATATGGTTCCGCACAATCCGGCATCGTCAACATCGTCACCAAGGCGCCGGAAAGACAGTGGCACGGCTCTTTGCAGTTCTATTCCGGCGACTTTGTCAGCAACCGAACCAACGTGTTCATCGGCGTCGATCGTCTCAATCCCATCGCCGAGGGTGATTTTCAGGCCACGTTGACCGGCCCTTTGGTGGGCGACAAGCTGGGCCTCTTGCTGACCACGCGCTACAACCGCAACGAGAGCCTGTATTGGTATGAACGGCGTTTCCGTTCGATCGATGGGTGGGTCATCGACGCCTATCGGAAATGGTATAATGACCATTATGCCTCCGAGATCGGCCGCACCGGAGAGATCCGCATTCCCGACTCGTTGCGCACCGGGGACGGCTTGATGGGACCATTGAGCCACGGACAATCCCTTACTTTTTCCGGCAAGCTCATCTACGCCCCTTCGTCGAATCTCTCCCTGACCTATTCGCTGTTCGCGTCCGGCTCTCAGGGCGAAAGCGGCAGCCTCAGCCGCCGTTACGCGCCCGACGGCCTGTCCCGTTATTGGAGCCGCGCAGACAATCATTTCATCAATATGCGCCACATGCTGCATCCGAATCTGTTTTATCATATCAACGTCTCTTATCAGCACAATTACAGCTGGAGCTATTATCGCCGGGACAATAAAGTGGCGGATTATCCAGGCGACGTGGGCATTCAACCGATCACTTCAACTTCCAATGGTTTTTCGCTGGGCGCCACCGATGGCGGCTTTTACGGCAAGGACGGCAAGAACTATCAAAAGATCTATACGGCCAATGGGAATATCAATTGGCAGGTGGATCGTCATAATCTCATCAAGCTGGGCTTTGAAATCAAGCGTCATGCCTACAACACCTATAGCTATCCTTTAATCGAAACAGAAGAGTGGCAGCGATATAAATACACCCCCGCCATCCGCGGCGCCGATTTGAGCTGGCAAGAGTATTGGTCAAAGATGGTCGATTACTGGCAGACCTGGGATCAGACTTATGGCACCAGCAAATACCGTTTTCCGCGTGCCGACGAAATCACCCGCTATCGGGATTACACGATCAAACCGCTGGAGGCGGCTTTTTATCTTCAGGATAAGCTGGAGATGGGCGAGATTGTGCTCAACGCCGGCGTCCGCCTCGATCTGTTCAAAGCTAATGAAAAGTATATCGTCAACGAGAGGATCGAATCGTATCTACTGGGCAGTGAGCAAAATTTAAAGCGCGCGCCCATTCAATATCAACTGAATCCACGCCTCGGTTTTTCTTTCCCCATCTCGGATAGAGGCGCCTTTCATGTGGCTTACGGCCATTTCTTTCAGATGCCGAGTTTTGCCACCATGTACAGCGAGCCGCTGCAGGTGATGACGCCTCTGCAGCTGGAGGGACGACTGCTGGGCAATTGCACGCTCGAGCCCGAACGCACCATCGCCTATGAAGTGGGGCTGCAGCAGGGGCTCACCGACGATGTCGCGGCGGATCTCACCCTCTTTTACAAGGATTTTCGCAACCAATTGGGCATCGAATATATCACCACCGTGGATGCTATCGGCTACACCCGCTACGTCAACCGCGATTATGGCAACGTAAAAGGCTTTACACTGGCGCTCGAAAAATTGCGCCGGGGATGGTTCTCCGGCGGGGTCGACTACACCTTTCAATATGGCGAAGGCAGCGCATCGGATCCCACTTTTCTTCAACTGGTGCAAGTGTCCTCCCGTCTGGGCGGCGATCCGGTGCAATTCGTTGAACGCCAGATTGTGCCGCTGGACTGGGATCAACGGCATACTCTGAATCTGACCGCCATCTTCAGCCGGCCCGGTAATTGGAGCGCCAGCCTCATCGGGACTTTGGGCAGCGGCCTGCCCTATACGCCCTCCACCGTGGGCCAGGCGCTTTTTCCGGATATCGAATTCAACAACGCCGCCCGTAAGCCGATGCGCTGGAACATCGACTTGAAAGCGAAAAAGCAATTCAAGCTGGGGGACTATCGCCTGGGCCTGTTCTGCAACATTGAAAATCTTTTCGATCATCTCAATCAGCAGTCGGTTTATGCCACCAGCGGCCTGGCCAATGTCAATGCCATGCTGCCGGAGTTGCGTGAGATTCGCGATCAGCGTCTGGCTCAGGAGGGGATCTTTACCCCACAGGAGATCGACAACCGGCCGCACTATTATTCGCCGCCACGACATGTTCAGCTTGGCATGGAAGTACAGTTTTAATCTTTGGCTTTCAGGAGAGTTTCAATGTCAAGGATGAAATGGTTGTATCTGGTTCCGCTCCTGCCGGTTCTGCTTTTCGCCGAACAGGGCCGGGAGAAAGATTCGGGCGACAAAGCGCCGACGAGCTATTTGAGCACTCGCGGATATTCGCCCGCATTTCTGCGCAAAGCGCTCGACGGCCTGGGGTGGTCAAAATATATTCGCTACGCCAAACACGACGGCAATCTGGTGGTCACCGGCATGGTCAATCAAGGACAGATGGCCTCTGGGTACACCAGCGGAGGGCTGGCCGGCATGAGATGGCCCAAGGGAGCGAATGAGAGCAGCTATGGATATGTTTTCGTCTATTACGTGGCCGGGGAAGTCACAGACAGCCGCGGCAATCTTATTCATATCGTTTCCGATCGATTCAACCGCAATTCGGTAGAGATGTCTCAGGACGGATCGCACAATTACCATTTTATGCCGCTGCCGCGCTATTATAATAATCACCACCCGCAGTCGGCGGATTGGGACATCGGCGGCATCACCGAGGATGTGGGGCTCGATGGCGTGCCCAACACTCATGATTCAGGCGAAGGGGATGGCAAGCTTCAACCAGTGGAGGATTTTAACGCCAACGGAGTGCTCGATCTGAGCATGATCAACGAAGTGGAGTGGTTTGCCATGAGCCATCGAAAGGAGACCTGGCCGGCCGATTGGCCGCCGCAAAGCTATGCCGGCGATTGGCGGACACTCGGCGTGAACGACCATGATCTGGGACCCTGTGCCGGCAAGTGGAACGGCGAGTATGGCTATTATGTCCGCGCCGATCAAGAGTCGTATTATATTATGGACGATCACGAAAACGACGAGTTTGAATATTATCCTGAACAGCTGCCAGGCAGCGATCAGCCGGACACCAGATCCTGGCCTCATGGCCGACGTGGATTGGGGGTTTCGGTTAAAGTTCGCAACTATCAATGGAACGCTCGATTAGCAGAGGATATTCTACTCTCACTGTATGATGTGACCAATTATGGCCGCCGCATAGACAAGTCGGTCATCGGCATGTATTGCGACATCGACATCGGCGGTCATGGCGCGGATGTCGCTCAATTCGACAAAGTCGATGACATCACCTATGTCTGGGACGGCAAGGAGACCTGGCGTTATGCGCATGAGCCGCCCACCGGCTATTTCGGCTACGCCTTCCTGGAAAGCCCGGGGCTGCCGGCTGACGGTCTTGATAACGATGAAGACGGCATGGTGGATGAGAGCCAGTATGACAAAATCGACAATGATAAGGATTGGAAGCCTTGGCAGGATTCCAATTCGGATGGGCGGTGGAATAATGAGGATGTCAATTACAACGGGGTACTGGACCCGGGAGAAGATTTAAACGCCAATGGAATTCTGGACTGGGAGCCGGTGCATTCGGATGTCGGTTCTGACGGTATCGGGCCGGATCAAGACGATTGGCCGGGGCCGGACAGCGACGGCAGCGAATGCAACGCTGCTCCGGATTGGGGAGAGCCGAACTTTGACTATACAGACAATGATGAGAGCGATCAGGTGGGTCTGACCTCCTGGTATCTCAAGTCTGTGGACAGCCGCATGGGCGATGACGAGGCGTTCTGGCATATTGAGCTGAGGCCGGGCACTTTTGAGACTCAACCAGGCTATGAAGGCGATATGGCCTTCACCTACGGCTGCGGCTACGTGCCCTTGGAATCCGGCAGAGAGGGAACGCAACGTTATGCCATCGCCTGTCTTTTTGGCAATGATTTCGACGATATTCTGCGCAATAAGCGGACGATGCAAAAAATCTATGATTCGGATTACAATTTCACTAAACCGCCGCGCAAGCCCAACCTCGCCGCAATGCCCGGAGACCGCCGCGTGGTTTTGCTCTGGGATGACCGAGCCGAGCTGTCCAAGGATCCGATCTACGGGCTTGATTTTGCAGGATACAAGATCTATAAAAGCACGGATCCCGCCTTTTCCGATATCAAAACCATCTGTGATGCCTTTAACAATCCTTTGCTCTATGCTCCGGTTGCACAATTCGATGTGATAGACGGATTGGTTGGACCTCATCCGATTACTCTGGGCCGTGAAGGGGGGCCGCAGAGCGATCTGGGCATTGCCATGGATATGGGATCAGACACCGGCCTGAAACATTTTTGGGTGGACACCACGGTGACCAACGGTCGCACTTATTACTATGCGGTGGTGGCCTATGATCGCGGCTATGATCAAGATTTTTATGAGCGCGGCCTAAGCGATCGGCCCAATTTGCTCTCCATTTCGCCCACCGAGTGCTCCTTCACCATTCAGACCGATGAGATCGGCCGGACCATTTCGTTTGATCCAAATTGCGTCGCTGCCATTCCGCAGGAGGCGGCCGCCGGTTACGTGGCGCCCACGCCCGTTGCCGGCGTCGAACATATCAGCGGTTATGGCTCAGGACTCATCGATCTCAAAGTGGTGATTCCTTCCGCAGTTCAAACCGGTCACACCTATCAACTCTCTTTTACCGATGACGGGTCTCTGCAAACTCTCAACGGAACGGACGAGGACTATTACACCGGCCTGACTCGGGGCATCCGTTTTATCGATCTTACGGATTCCGATACGCTGCTGACCTCTGATATGGAGTTTTCCGCTGCTGCATTGGCGGATCGGCTCTTTGCAGGCCTGGCCATAGAGATCGCCAACTCGAACGATATCTCGCTGACCCGGGCTGAATGGCTGAACAGCTCGACCAATCTGCAAGCGACTATGAACAGCTCAGGAGGCAAAGCGGTTCCGCGGGATTATGAGGTGCGCATTATGGATGTAGGGGCAGACACTTCCATGGGCAATATGGCGGTCACCAATTTTCAGATCTGGGATGTCACCGATTCCGCCCATCCTTTTCGCGTCCGTTACCGCACTACGCTCAACCGGAACGAGCCGGATTCGCTTAAAAGCAAATTGAGCGCCGGGGACGACCTGTGGATTTATATTAAAAAGTCCGTCTCCGCTACAGGGGAAGTAAGTTACACCCAGCGCGCGTGGCACCTGTTTGTGGTCATGCCGCCGGAGGCGCCTGTCGGCACGCAGCAGATCGTGCCGCAAAAAGGCGCTGTGTTGCGTCTTACCACCAACAAGCCTTTCGATCGCCGGGATGTCTTTGAATTCACCATGGCCGGCAATGAAGTAAACGCTCAGGTCGCCCGCAACGAGTTGGACGACATCTGCGTAGTCCCGAATCCCTATATCGCCACCAGCACTCTGGAGCGCAAAATTATCAACCGGGATATCGGCAGAGGGGACCGGCGCATCGATTTCGTCCATCTGCCGGCTGAATGCACGATCAGCATTTATACCGTATCCGGTCGTCTGGTGCGGACTATCCATCATTCCTCCGCTATTGATAAAGGGCGCGAAATCTGGGATTTGCGCACGAAAGATGGACTCGAAATTGCATCCGGATACTATTTTTATTACGTCGATGCGCCCGGTATCGGCGGCAAAAAAGGTAAATTTGCGGTCATCAAATGAACCCGATGAAAGAATGATGCATGCAACGAAAATCAATGCACAACTTCGTTTTACTTTTACTCCTTCTCAGCCGTATCTTCGCTGCGGAAAAGGATGCTGATAAAAAATACAATTCATCGATGGAAAGCCTTTCGGGATATTCGAACAGCAGAGCCTACGCGCCATTATCAAAACTCTCGGCCAAGGTGGGTTGGTCAAAATATATCCGATTTGCCAAGCACGACGGCAATCTGGTCGAAGCAGGTTTTATCAACCAAGGCCAGCTCGCCAACGGCTATCAAGGCGGCTTTTGCGGCATGAATTGGCCTAAGGGAGCGGATCAGCGACCCTATGGGTATGCCTTTGTCTATTATGTCGCCGGCGAGGTTAAGGACAAATATGGCCGCACCATCCATATTGTCTCTGATCGTTTCAATCGTACCGGCTTGTTGGAAATCTCTCCGGATCAATCGCACCATTACCATTTTATGCCTCTGCCGCGTTACTATAACAACCACCACCCCAGTTCCGCGGACTGGGACATGGGCGGCATAAGCGAAGATGTGGGGGTGGATGGCTTGCCCGATACGCACGACGTCGGCGAGGGGGACGGCGTTCTGCAGAGCGCAGAGGATTTCAATAAAAACGGCATTTTGGATTTAAGCATGCTCAATGAGGCCGAGTGGTCGGCCATGAGTCACCGTCGTGAAACCTGGCCTGCTGATTGGCCGCCGCAAAGCTATGCCGGCGACTGGCGCGTGCCCGGCGTCGATGATTTTAAACCAGGACCTTGCGCCGGCAAATGGAATGGCGAATATGGGTACTATGTGCGCGCTGATCAGGAATCCTATTACATCATGGATGATCACGAGAACGATGAATTCGAATATTATCCGGAAAACCTGCCGGGCACTACGGAACCGGACACGCGTGCCTGGCCCGATTCCCGCCGCGGATTAGGCGTTACGGTCAAGGTGCGCAACTACCAATGGAGCGCACGGTTAGCTGAAGATATTTTACTATCGCTGTATGATGTGACCAATTTCGGCAAACGCATTGACAAATCTGTCATCGGCATGTACTGTGACGTGGATGTCGGCAGCAACCAGTCAGGCAATAAATCCTCCTTTGATACGGAGGACGATATCACCTACGTATGGGACGGCCTGGAAACCTGGCGTACGGCCAAATTGGCGCCTACCGGCTATTTTGGCTATGCTTTTTTGGAGAGCCCGGGTTTGTCGGCCGACGCTAAAGATAATGACGAGGACGATATCATTGACGAATCGCAATATGACAAGATCGACAACGACGGAGATTGGAAAACCTGGGTGGACCAAAACGGCAACGGCGTATCGGATAATGAAGATCTCAATTATAACGGCCTTTTGGATGCAGGCGAAGATGTCAACAACAACGGTCTGCTTGATTATGAACCTCTGCGCGACGATGTGGGTTCTGACGGCATCGGGCCCGACGATGATGATTACACCGGTCCGGACAGCAACGGCACCGAGGCGAACGGCACGCCTGACTGGGGTGAACCCAATTTTGATTACACGGATAACGATGAATCGGATCAGGTGGGTTTGACCTCCTGGTATCTCAAAGCAGTCAACAATCGCCAGGCCGACGATGAGTCCTTTTGGTACACCGAGCTGCAACCGGGAAATTTTTTCATCGAATCGGGTTTTGAAGCCGACATCTGCGTCACCTACGGCTGCGGCTTTGTGCCTTTAGAGACGGGGAAAGAGGGCACTCAACGCTACGCCATCGCCTGTCTGTTCGGCAACGATATGGATGATATCTTTCGCAACAAGCGCACCATGCAAACCATTTACGACAATGATTATAACTTCACCAAACCGCCGCGCAAACCGGTGTTGGTCGCGGTTGCCGGCGATCACCGTGTCGTCCTTACGTGGGACAATCGTGCCGAGTTTTCCAAAGATCCGGTTTACGGCAATGACTTTGAGGGCTATAAAATCTATAAAAGCACAGATCCGACTTTTAGCGACATCAAAACCATACGCGATGCTTTTGATAATCCCCTGCTGTATGAAGCGCTGGCGCAATACGATTTGAAAGACGGCCTGGTCGGTCCGCATCCCATCACCATTGGCCGCGAAGGCGGAGCGGAATCCGACCTGGGCATCGGTTTTGCCATGGGCCAGGATACCGGTCTTCGTCATTTTTACGTGGATACGGCCGTAACCAACGGTCGCACGTATCACTATGCTGTGGTCTCCTATGACAAGGGATATGATACGGATTTTTATGAACGCAAATTATCGGATCGGCTCGATCTGCAACCGGTTTCTCCCACCGAGTGCTCGGCCATCATTCAGATTAATGCACTGGGCAGCGTCATTTATGTGGATCAAAATTGCGCCAAAGTGATTCCCATGGAATCAGCGGCCGGATATGTCAAACCACAGCTCAAGAACGGTGTTCAACATGTCTCCGGTCATGGAACCGGCAGCGTAAAACTGAACATCCTCTCGCCCTATGAAGTCGAAAGCGGACACGTATATCGGTTGTCCTTTGTGGACGATCATTCACTTCATGATCTGAACGGCATGTGGGATTCATTGTTGACCGGTTTGACCTCCGGCGCTTGGTTTATCGATACGAGCAGCCACGACACGCTGCTGATTCCAACCGCCGATTATTCTGTCAAAGGGCTGGGCGATAAAATTTTCGATGGATTCGTGCTCAGCATTACTAACGATTCCACGATCTCTTTTAAAAACGCGCAGTGGATCAAGAGCAACACCAACCTGGTGGCGACCATGAACAGCATCAGCGGCAAAGCCGTGCCAAGGGATTACGAGGTGCGCATTCTGGATGTCGGCGCAGACACTTCCATGGGCAACAATGCCGTCACGAATTTTCAGATATGGGACGTGACCGATCCGGACAATCCGTTTCGCGTTCGTTACCGTACCAGCATCAATCGCGCGGAACCCGAGTCGTTGAAAACCAAATTGAGCAACGGCGATGATTTCTGGATTTACGTCAAACCGGTGCTGCAAGCAAACGGACAGATTGTCTATCAGCAAAGAGCCTGGCATGTTTTTTTAAGCCTGCCGGCAAACGCGCCGGCGGATATGCAGCAAATAGTTCCGCAGGCCGGCGATATCTTGCGCCTGACCACCAGCAAACCATTTGATCGCCACGATGTATTCGAATTTACTATGACCGGCAATACCATAGAACAAGCGACGGTGCAGCAGGATTTTAATGATATTTATGTTGTGCCTAATCCGTATGTCGCTGCCAGCAGTCTGGAACAAAAAATGATCAGCACCGACATGGGACGCGGCAACCGTCGGATCGATTTTGTAAACCTGCCGACGGAATGCACTATCTTTATTTTTACTGTTGCCGGAAGGCTTGTTCGTGAGATTCAGCATTCCGCTGCGGTAGATAAAGGACGTGAATCATGGGATTTACGCACCAGCGATGGTTTGGAAATCGCCTCCGGATATTATTTCTTTTATGTGGACACGCCCAGCAACGGCGGAAAAAAAGGCAAATTCGCGATCATAAAATAATTGAGGTTGATTATGAACGCAGGTTCGATGAAGATGTATTTCTGCACACTAATTGCAGGTCTTTTGCTGGCATGCACAACGCTGGCCTGGACGCAAACCGATAAGGAGGGGGGCGTCGAGTTTGTCGCCGACGTCTCCGGCGTCGGCACCGGCGCCGCGGCATTTTTAGAGATCGGCGTCGGCGCCCGCGCCATGGCCATGGGCGGGGCCTATACCTCAATAGCCAATGATGCTACTGCCTTGTATTGGAATCCAGCCGGCATCGCCTGGATGAACGGCGTGCAATGTGAACTGGCTCATAACGAGTGGTTGATTGATACCTATCATGACTTCGCCGGTGTAGTGATTCCTGTGCCAAGTTTGCGTTCAACCTTCGGCGTCAGTTACAGCAGCCTGGATTACGGCGATGAGCCGGTGCGCACGGTTGATCGGCCGGAAGGCACAGGAGAAATGTTTTCCGGACGCGACATCAGCGTGGCCCTGTCATATGCCATTGCCTTTACCGATCGCTTTTCATTCGGCGTCAGCGGAAAATACGTGGCGCAGCGCATCTGGAGCGAGACCGGCAGCGCCATGGCCGTGGATGTCGGCATCTTTTATAACACCGTTGTTAAGGGACTGCGATTGGGGGCGGCGGTAAACAACTTTGGCAATAAAATTGAAATGCGCGGTCGTCACATTCGCACCATCGTCGATCCTGATGAAAGTGTGGAAAATTATGATCGCGTGCCGGTGAATTATAAAACCGGCGAATATTCTCTGCCTTTGCTTTTCCGCGTCGGCATTTCTTATGAACGCACCTTGGGCTCTTTGGGCAAAATTCTGGCGGCGATGGACGTCTGTCATCCCAGCTTTGCCACGGAGAGCATCTGCCTCGGCATGGAATACGGCTTTGCCAATATGTTCTATCTGCGCGGCGGTTTTGAAAACCTTTTCGAACGCGATCATATCAACGGCTTGACCTGCGGCGGCGGCATCGATCTCTATCGCCGCGGCAGAATGGGCATTCGCATCGACTACTGCTGGGCGGATTGGGGCGTGCTGGAAAACGCCCAGCGGTTTTCCCTCGGCCTTGTGTTCTAGGCCCTGTGATGAAAAGATTCCTGTTTGGCCTCTGTCTGCTCTTTATTGCCTGCAGCAACCGGGAACAGGCTCAAGATCCCATTGTCGCTCAGATAGAGGATCAGCCCGTTTATGCTTCGACCTTTTCACGGGCTATGATGGATCGTCTGCGGTTCAGCCCTGTAGAGGTTCAGGATACGCCGGAACTGCGCAGGCAGGTCATTGACGATATCGCCTGTCGCCGCCGTTGCGCTGCGAAAGCGCTGCAGGCCGGTTTGCAGCGTCGTGCGGAATTTTGCAAAGCCATGGCTGCCGAATCGACCGTGGTGATCCTTCACGGCCTCTGGCAAGAGGAGATCGGCCGTACTGCAAGTCCGGAAACCATTCCCGAGGAACAGGTGCAGGACGCCTTTCGCAAAATGTCGATGAAATGGCATGTTCGCCATCTGTTCGCCGATCACAAGCGCGAGATCGATTCTCTCTACGCCCGGCTCAGTTCCGGGGATTCGTTCGATGCATTGGCCCGCAGCGGCATCAAAGACTCCACCCTGCAATCGAGCGCCGGAGATCTCGGAGTTCTCTCCTGGGGCGATCTGGATGACCTTCGCCTCGAAGAGGCGGTCTTTAATCTTTCCGTCGGCAGCTATTCAAAGCCTGTTGAATCAAAATATGGTTGGCATATCCTCTATCTGCAAAATCTCACCTATCATCCATTGCTGACCGAGCAGGAGTACCTGGTCAAAAGGCCATCCATCCGCAACCAGCTTTGGCGACGCCGCCTCAACCAGGCAAGCGATGAGCGCATTCAGGCGCTGATGCGGTCAAAGAACGTTCGCATGAACGTGCCGCTTATCATCGAGCTGGAAAAAGCGCAACGACGGTTGAAAAATAACGGACTGCTGTCGTTCCAGGACATCACCCAGGTGGCGGATCTTCCTTTGCAGACGTTGTTGCAGGAGCGCCAGAGTGCGAGACTGGCGGTCTATGACGGCGGCCAATGGACGGTCGCTGACTTTAGCCGTCACCTTCACACCGTTTCGCCGGAGATCCTGCAACGAAGTTTGTACCGTGCGGTGGCGGTGAGTTTGCGCAACTATTTCCTGCTCAAAATAGCAAGCGAAAAAGGCATCGATCGTCTGCCCATGGTCCGCAGAGAGATCGACGACAAGCGGCAGCATTTGCTCTCTGCCTCTTACCTGGCTGCTTATGCGGACACCTGCTCGCTGGATGAAACGGATGAAATGAGATACTATCAGAAGCATAAGCACAGGTTTCTGGCGGATCGAGAGATGTCTGTTTTTGAGATTTTGCTGGCGTCTGAAAAAGAGGCGTATCGCCTTAGGGCGATGATCAACAATGAAAAAGAGTTTCGCGACCTGGCCAGACGATACACCCTTCGGCCCGGTCTGCGCGAAAGTGAAGGTTATCTCGGTCTCTTAAAAAGGTCGGATTACGGAGAGATCAGCCTGGCCGCTTTTCAGCAGAAACCTGGCGCCGTTCGCGGTCCAGTGGTTAAAACAAAAGATGGTTATTCACTGATAATGGTAGCCGACAGCCGCGATCTGTATATTCCGTTTGAACAGGCGAGAAAAACCATACAGCAGAATCTGCAGCAGGAAAAAAGAGCATGGGCCTGGCAAAAATTGCTCCATGAGGTTTCGCTGGAAAGCCATGTCGTGCTGAAACCAGCGCTGTACGAAGCCGTTCTATCGCCTGACAGCGGGAAAGCACTTTGAGAGAACGCCGTGTTGGCCGCAAAGCGCTGGTCATCGGGTGAACCCTTGAGCGGCGATCTGTCTGTTTGGGCCGGCGTGGGCAGAGAGCAAAGAGGGCTTTGACCGGCCACAGGCGCCTCAGGCGGGGCAACGGTCTTAGGCCTGCTGAATTCCTCAATCGGATCGGCCATGGCCGATGGGTTCTTCGAATGGAGAGTGCTTATGCGCGCATTCTGCTTTGCAGCACAGTTGGTTTTTTTCTGTATTTGCGCTCTACCGGCTTGCATGCGGGCTGCGGATACGCCAGCCAACATGGTTTTAATTCCGGGTGGCTCGTTTTATATGGGTGCGGAAAATGGATTGCCTGCAGAAAAACCGGTGCACAGGGTCCGCGTAGACAGCTTTTTTATGGATCGCTGTCTGGTGACCAATGAGGCATACGCGGCCTTTTGCAAAGCCGAAAATCATCCGCTGCCAGTGCCGCCGAATTTTGCCGGCATGGCGGATTACCTGCACGCCTTTCCCAACCATCCGGTGGTCGGCGTCACCTGGCGGGATGCTGAGGCCTATGCCGCATGGTGCGGCAAACGGTTACCAACCGAGGCGGAATGGGAGTATGCCTGCCGCGGCGGCCTGGTCGGCAAAGAGTATCCCTGGGGCGATGGATTGCCAGGCCCAAGTCATGCCAATTTCGCGGCAAATGAATCGGATGTGGAATGGCGCGTGGTCCATGTCGCGGATGGCTATCGTTTTACTTCGCCGGTGGATCACTATACGCCCAACGGTTTTGGCTTGCATGATATGGCCGGCAACGTCTGGCAATGGTGTTCTGATTGGTATCAGGAAGACTATTACGCCCACTCGCCGACGGTTAATCCGCGGGGACCTGATACCGGCGTCGAAAAGGTATTGCGCGGAGGCTGCTGGTACAGTCCTTTCATGGATTTGCGCTGCAGCCGTCGCCTTTATTCGCCGGGCTGGCCTGGGATGAGCAATATCGGTTTTCGCTGCGTTCAGGATCTGAACTCCGCCGCTGCGCCTTCAGGGAAACCGGGCCGGACTTCGGCGATGGTTCCTATTCTCAATAAACAGTCGCCTAAACCAGCACGAGCCCTCAAAATTCCAAAAGGCTTTGAACTCACGTTCGGCAATGATGCGGATGAAAACCAGGCCATACTTTTTCGATCGCTCGGTGTCACCTCGGTGGAAAGCTATGTGACATGGGAGAGCGTGGAGCGGAACGGCAAAGGAGATTGGGATTTCAGCCTGTGGGATCGCCAGGTGGAGATATTAAAAAAGCATGGTTTGAAATGGGTGCCGTTTCTCATTGCCGGGTGCGCTTATGCCACGCCGGCTTGGTTCCGAGCTTCTGATCAGCATTATCCATCGGTTTGCCTGGAGCATCACATGGCTTCCACCATTCAATCCATCTGGAATCCCGCGCTCAAGCCCCAGATCGAGAGGTTCATTGCTGAGTTCAGCAAACGTTACCGCGATTCCGGTGTGATCGAATCAGTGCTTTTGGGGGTGAGCGGTGATTTCGGTGAAGCGCTCTACCCGGTCTGGGGCGGGGGATGGACCTTTATCATACCGGGCGTCTATCATGTGCATCTCGGCTTTTGGTGTGGAGAAGCGTATGCCCGTGAGGCCTTTCGGCGGTATGCTCTGCAACGGTACAAAGACCTGCCTGGGATCAACGCCGCCTGGGGCACTGCCTGGAATCGAGCCGGCGAGATCGATTACCCGCCGCTGTCCATGCCGGAGAAGAGCCGGTATATACTGCCCGACGAGTCCAATGGGTCCGGCGTCCCTTTTCATGCCAATGCGCTGGAGCGCCGGCGTTGGCTGGATTTTTTGTATTGGTATCGCCAGGCCATGACCGACTGGTCTGATTGGTGGCTGGGTTTGGCCCGGACTTATTTCCCAGATCACCCGATATATCTCTGCACCGGCGGCAACGCCCACCCAGCGCACGGTTCTGATTTCAGCGATCAGTGTCGGGCGGCGGCCCGTCATCGTGCAGGCGTGCGCATTACCAATGAAGCCTCAGACTATGGTGAAAATTTCTATCTCACCCGTTGGGTGGCTTCCGCAGGACGTTTCTACGATGCGTTTTTTGGATTCGAACCGGCTGGCAGCGTTTCGGAAGAGGGGATCGTTGCGCGCATTTACAATGCCACAGCATCCGGCGCTCGTCAACTCCATTGGTATGCAGGCAACCTCACCGCTTCCCAGCAGCGGATCGACCGGTTTGAAAAAAATGCCAGAATGATATTTCCGGCCACGCCGGTGGCGCCGTTCGCCTTGTTTTATCCCAGTGCGGATCTCAGCTTAAATTGGACCTGGATCGATCGAAAGATCAACCATTTTCGCGAAAGATCCGCGTGGCTGCGCGATGTCGCAGATCATGATTATGTGGATGAAAGAATGATCTGCGATGGCGCGCTGGATCGCTATCGTTACTTGCTTGTTTCCGACAGCGGCTATGTAGAAGCTGCCACGCTGCAGGCGATGGACAGCTGGCTGCGCAGGGGCGGCGTCCTGTTGTTGTTGCGCTCCCATCGGCTGCGGGCGGTGTCAGGCGATTCTGACTTTTATCGATCGTGGTTTCCTGATTCAGCGTCTGTGCACGTGATCGGACAGGGCCGGACCATCAATCTGAATGGTTCTTGGGATCATCGCGCCGATCTGTTTCGCCGATTGGTGAAATTTTTCAACAATGAAAACATGCCGTTGCCGGATGGCGTTGAGGACGGCGTGTTTGTCGCCCGCTTGACTGACGGCTGGTATGTCTACAACAGCACGGATCAGACTATCGATAAACCGTTTTTCTTCAGTCGGCGCTGGGTGAGCAAAAAACTTGATCCGCACACCATCAGCCTGTATCGTTAGCCGTCCATGCCATTGAGCAGGAGTTTTCGATGCTTTGCGTTTTGCCGAAATGGATTTTCCGGATAACCGGGATGATTGTTTTAGCCGGGGCAACCTATGGCCCTGGTGCAGATTACATTCTTGACCATGAGGTCGTGCTGGACGAGCAAGGACGTCTGCAGCCATGGACCAGCTATGACCAGGTGATTCAATGGAGCGTCAATTTTATCCTTCACTGTCCGACCCAAAAGACAACATTCGGCCAGGATCCCTGGTATCTGGTTACCGCCAAATTTAATGAAGACGGCCGGTTCCTTAAAAAGCAGAATAATCAGGGCAACAATGTCTATTGGGCCATGGAGACGGCCAAACGATACTATGCCTACACCGGCGATCCTTCGCTTTTTGTTGTGGTGCGGCGGCTCATGGACCGCGTTCTGCTTTACCGGACTCCTGCACACTGGGCTTGGCCCCGCGTGCCGAGGACTCAGGATGATTCCCCGGATGGCGAATACACCGACGATTGGTCTGAGCCGGACAAAATGTGCCTGGTCGCCATCGCCTGCCTTGATTTTTTTAAATTCAGCGGTGAAAAAAAATATCTCCGGGCAGCCCAGGAGATCGCTGAGGTGGTCGCTCGCCATGTCCAACCCGGCGACGCCGACCAGTCTCCTCTGCCTTTCCGAGTTCATCTGGAGAGCGGCCGTGTGCTTGACGACTACAATGCCGGCGTCATATCAGCGGTTAAGCTCTTCGCTGAGATCAGGCCTTTTGTCCCGCAGCAGCAGGCTGATAACTATCTATCGCTTCGGGATCATATGATGCGATGGATCCTGCAATTTCCCATAACCAACCATTATTGGTCGGGTTATTACGAGGATGTGGTGTCTCAGGAACAGAACCTGAATCAACATACGCCGATGGAGACCGCCCGCTATCTGCTGCAACACCCTGAACTCGATCCGGATTTCGCTGAACACGTGCCGGCCCTGTGTGCCTGGGTGGAAAACCGTTTCGGCAAAACCAAGCATTACGGCGCTACCAGTATCCGCGAGCAGGACTCCTGTTTCATGGAGATGAGCAGTCATACCGCCCGCTACGCCTCTGTGGTCGCTCGTTGGTACGGGTACAGTGGAGCGCAACGGGATTTTGAAGAGGCGAGGGCGGCTTTTGCTTTGTCGACCTATTCGGCCTACAACCGCTATTCCCGGGATGGTCGTGCGATCAACTATGTCGGCATCGGCTATGCGGATCCCTGGTTCTCTGATTCCTATTTTGATTATTTGCCGCATCTGTTCGACGGATTGGCTGAGATCCCATCTATCCAGACGCACCAGCGAGACCGGCTGTTAAGCTCAAGTGCGGTTGTTCGCAAAATCAGCTATCAGAAGGAAAAAATCCGCTACGAGACCTATGAGCCGGATGGGGAGGAGGTGTTGCATGTAACCTTTGCGCCGCGTGTTTTTGCCGATGGGCGGCCGTTAGACCCTTCCAGCTGGCGATATGGCGATTATCGCGGCGCCAGTCATATTCTGCGCATCAAACGCGACGGCGTGCGGCACATTCAAATAGTCAGGTAACCCTACACCGGCTGCGACAGGAACCATCGAACACTCTACGGAATGGACTTTGCAATGTCTTTTGCACAATGGCTTCAAAAAGCGCCGATACAGCCGAGATTGCCAGAGGATCAGATCGACCGCGTCTATCGGGCCAAGCGGCTGCAGGTCTTCTACTCGGTTTATATCGGTTACGCTGCGTTTTATATAGTTCGAAAGAACATCTCGGCTGCGCTTCCTGCCCTGATGAGGCAGCTGAACACCTCCAAATCAGAGATGGGGCTGATCCTTTCTCTATTCAACGCTATGTACGCTGTGGCCAAATTGATCAACGGACCCTGGTGCGACCGTTCCAATCCGCGCACCTTTATGGCGGTTGGCTTGCTCGGCGCTGCGGTGATGAACATTTTATTCGGTTTCAGTTCTTCCTTTCTTTTCTTTGCTGTTTTTTGGCTGTTCAACGGCTATTTTCAATCCATGGGCAGCCCAGTCGGTCCCAAAACCATGGCCAACTGGTTTTCCAGCCGCGAGCGCGGCCGCTATTACAGCCTGTGGAACACCTGCCATAATTTCGGTTCTTTCTTCATTCTGTTGATCGGCGGGTTCATTGTCGATCGCTGGGGATGGCGCACCGGATTTGTGTTGCCGGGCGCAATCGCCGCCGGCGTCGCTGGGCTGGTGCTTTGGAAAATGCTCGATCGACCGGAATCGGTCGGCCTGCCTTCGATCCAGGAGTACCATGGTGAAGCGCCGGCGCCGTCGACTCTGGACAGCGAAGAGAGCGGCGCTCAGCTTTTCAAAAAGTATGTGCTGACCAATCCGCGCATCTGGATCCTCAGCGTTTTGTGCATGCTGGTCTATATCGTGCGCTATGGAGTGGGAGATTGGGCGGTCACCTATCTCAACGAGGTCAAAGGCTCCTCGGTCGGCTGGGCGAGTCTCAAGTCCAGTTTTCTCGAGCTTATGGGCATTCCGGGAACTCTGCTGGCCGGATTTTTATCGGACAAGCTGTATCGCGGGAAAAGTCTGCGCGTCTGTCTCGTTTATCTGCTTTTGATGTGTCTCAGCCTGTTCGCCATTTATCTCATTCCGCCCGGTTACGGCGCGCTGGACATCGTGTGTTTCGGCGCCGCAGGCTTTTTTATCTATGGCGTACAGATGATCAGCACTGGACTGGCGCCGCTGGAGATGGTGCCGCGCAAGGCTGTGGCGTCTGCGGTGGGCCTTACCGGCGCCATGAGCTATCTGGGCGCTGTGCTCACCTCTGTGTTGACTGGTTTTCTCACCGATTCTTATGGATGGAGGGGCGCGTTCATTTTTTGGCTGGCCTGCGGCCTCACCGCTATGATCATCACCGTATTTCTGCTTGCCCTGAGCCGCAAGCCCCCATCATTGCAAACCCAATAAGTGCCTAGACTCTATGGGACATCAAGCTGTTTACCGAATGATAAATTTTATGACAGGAGTGGTTATGAAAAAAAGGTTGTCTGCCGTCATCGTCTTGGCTCTTCTTTCCTCTTTGGCTGGCACGGGGTGTGCCGTCGACAGAACCCCGAACAAAAAGAATTTCATTCTAGTAGCCCATCGTGGGGGGGTGGTGGACGAAGAGAGGTCGGAGAACAGTCTTAAAGCGTTGGACGAAGCGGTCCGCCGCGGTTACACGCATGTCGAGGTGGATGCCCGCTGCACTCGGGACGGTCACGTGGTATGCTTTCATCTCAACAACATGAAAAGCGAGACCGGCCTGGACGTCAACATTGAGGACCTCACCCTGGAAGAAATCCAGAAAATCGTGTTGCCTAAAAGCAGAGAGCCTATCCCCACCTTTGATGAATTTTGCCGCCGCTGCCAGGGACGCATTCAGGTGATGGTGGATGTCAAAGGCGTCGACGACCAGTGGCTGGAGCCGTTCACCAAAGAGATCGAAGCGTCATTGATCAAGTATCAGTTGTTGGATAACGCCCTGTTCCTCATCAATCGTTTTCCCATCCGCAATCAGGAAAAAGTGGCGGCGTGGTTCCTCGGCCGCGCCAAAATCTCATGGCGCGTTAATCTGCAGCGAGGGCTGTTGCTCAAACCGCACATGCCCGATGTGAGCAAATATTATTACATTTTTAATTCTCCCATCGATTTTACACAGGAGGACATTCGCGGTTTTCACAAGATGGGCCTCAAGGTGATCGCCAGCGTGAACGTGGACCATTATAAAAAGGCAGGCGACCCTATGGCGATCGGCTCCGCGGACATTGAGAAGATGCTGGAGTGGGGGGTCGACGGATTACAGATCGATTCCTGCTACGACCCGCCTGTCTTCGCGTGGTTGCAACAATAAATGTCCTGTCCGTTGCGTTCGGCGTCTTAGGCTGAGGAAAACAACATGTTCGGATTGACCTATCTCGATGTGATCATGATCCTGATCTATTTCGCCGCCGTTATTTTGATCGGCGTTTCTTCCATGCGTCGGATTAAGAACAAAGAGGATTATTTTCTCGGCGGCCGTCGCTTTGGTAAACTGATTCAGACCTTCGCCGCTTTCGGCCAGGCCACCTCCACTGAGAATGTAGTGGGAGTCACTACCACCACGTTCCATAACGGCGCCAGCGGCATCTGGAGCGCCATGGTCATGCTGTTCTCCACCCCCATGTACTGGATCACTTCGCCCTGGTTTCGCCGCTTGCGATTGTTGACCATGGGGGACTTTTTCGAGGAGCGGTACCGTTCGCGCCGCATGGCGGCGGTGTATGCCATCATCGGCTGCATCTGCATGATGGCCAATATCGCCATCGGTCTCAGCGCCATGACCAAGACCATCGTCGCCACGTTGCCGAAAACAGCCGCACAGTTTTCTCCGCAGGAGCAAAGCGAGTACGATCGAGCGATGATCCTCGAGCGTCTGGAAAAGTCCGATTACGCTTCTCTGTCCGAGACGGAGCGGGCCCAGCTGGCCGAGCTGCGCCTCGAACGGCCGCAAAAGTTCTTTTCCCATTTGAGCGAGTCCGTGATCATCTGGGTGGTCTGTCTGATCGTGGTGCTGTATGCGGTGTCCGGCGGACTGCAGGCCGCCTTTCTCACCGACCTTTTGCAAGGGATTTTGATCATCGGCCTTTCCTTCCTGTTGCTGCCCTTCGCCTATGTCAAGATCAATCAGATTTACGGCAGTTCAGGATTTCATGGCGCTCTGCAAACCATCCACCGGCATTTACCGGAATCGTTTTTTGACATCTTTGGCTCTCCGGCCAGCATCGATTTCACCTGGTACTATATCGCCGCGCTCGCGCTCATGTCCACCATCAACGTCGTGGTCGCTCCCAATATGCTGGTGGCCACCGGATCGGCCAAAGATGAATACACGGCGCGGGTCGGTTTTACCAGCGGAAATTTTATGAAGCGCCTTTGCACGATTTTCTGGGGCATGTTCGGCCTCGCAGCGGTGCTGCTCTATCGCGACGCGCTGTCCAATTCGGATCTGCTCTGGGGATTCGCCACCGTGGACCTTCTCGGCCCGGTAAACCTGGGATTGGTCGGGTTGATGATCGCCTCGCTCATGGCCGCTCTGATGTCCACCGCCACCTGTTTAATGGTCACCGCCTCCAGCTTGATCCTGCACAACCTCTATCGACCTTTTTTTCGTGGTTATAAACCGTCCCATGACATCCTCGTCGGCCGGATTACCGGCGTCATCGTCATCGCCGGCGGCGCACTGATCGCCACTCAGTTTGACAATATTCTGCAGATGCTCAAATTCACCTGGGAGTTCAACGTAGTCCTGGCCGCCAGCTTTTGGTTGGGCATGAAGTGGCGCAAAGCCAACCGACCGGCTGCCTGGAGTTCCATCCTCTCTACCATGCTGCTCTTTAGTTTGATGCCGATCTTCACCCCGGTCCTGTTCCCTGGGTTGCGCAGCCATCCTCATCTGCTCAAAATGACCAATCCCGCACCGCTGGTGCGGACTTTTACCGCCCATGAAATGGATGTGGCCGCCAGGCAAAAGGAGATCGCTGAGTGGGAACAGCTGGGTCCCCTGCAACAGCGACAACGCCCCAGACCGCAGCCGCTGCAGCTCGGCGAGTCCTTTAGCAAAACCGATATTTTGCCCCAGCGTTCCATTTTTTGGACACAGGGAGTCAAAAAGGCGGTGGACGGAACCGTTCACGGCGCGGGTATGCTCAACCTGGAGCTCCTCCTAGTGGATACCTACCTGACCGATTTGTCTCTCAAGCCTTATGCTTGGAATGAGACGCTGCGCGTGCTCATTCGCACTGTTTTTCCTTTTTTGATTTTGATGCTGGTCGCACGCTTCACCCGGCAGGAATCCCAGGAGACGCTGGATCGGTTTTACGTCAAAATGAAAACCCAGGTGCAGGTGGATCCGAAAAAGGACGCCGAGGAATTGGCGCGGTCCTACGAAAATCCAAAGCGATTCGAATCGATGAAACTGCTTCGTGGTTCGGATTGGGAGTTCTATCGCTGGAAACAGGTCGACAGCGTCGGCTTTCTCGCGTCCGTCGGCCTGGTGTTTGTCTTGATCGGGATTATGTTTTTTCTGGTTTCTATTGGAGGATAGATGAACAGCGGCAAAAAAAGGTATGTGCAGGTGGGATTGGGCGCGCGATCTGAGATGTACAGCCAAGCATTGGTCGAAACGTATGCGGATACCTGTGAACTGGTGGGTCTTTGCGATTCCAATCCAGGACGTTTGCAGGATCGTCAGGCCTGGGCCGCCCAGCGGGGACGTAAGGTTCCGGCTTTCTCCGCGGATCAATTCGACCGCATGCTGGTTGAGACCCGGCCGGATGCAGTCATCGTCACCACGATCGATTGCTATCATGACGACTATATCTGCCGAGCGATGGACGCAGGATGCGATGTGATCACGGAAAAACCCATGACCACAGATGAAATGAAATGCCGGCGCATCCTGGAGACTCAAAAAAAGACCGGCCGTTCCTGCCGTGTCGCGTTCAATTACCGCTATTCTCCACCGCGCACACAGGTCAAAGACCTGCTGCTGTCCGGCGTCATAGGCCGCGTGCTGTCCGTTGATTTTCATTGGATGTTGGACACCTTTCACGGCGCGGACTATTTTCGCCGCTGGCACAGCTATAAAAAATACTCCGGGGGGCTCATGGTTCACAAAGCCACCCATCATTTCGATCTGGTCAACTGGTGGTTGTCCACCGTACCGCAGACTGTGTTCGCCGTAGGCCAACGCTGTTTTTATCTGCCGGCCACGGCCCAGGCTTTCGGCTGGAGCGGCGCCGGCGCACGCTGTCTGGATTGCCCTGACAGTGAACGCTGCGCCTTTCATCTCGATCTCCGTTCACTGCAGGGGCTGAAAAATCTCTATCTGGCCAATGAAAAATATGATGGTTACATTCGCGACCGCTGTGTTTTTCGTTCAGATATTGAAATCGAAGATACCGTGGCCGCCACAGTGACTTATCAGAACGGCGCTCAGATGAGCTATTCGCTTAACGCCTTTGCCGCCTGGGAAGGATACCAAGTCGTCTTTAACGGCACCCTGGGACGGCTGGAGCATAAATGTGAAGAACAGGTTTATGTCAGCGGCGACGGTACGATTCCAGGCGCACTCAAGACCGAGGGAACCTGGATCAAAGTGTTTCCTCTGTTTGCTCCAGCTTATGAGGCGAAACTGTGGGTGGCTGAGGGCGGCCATGGCGGGGCAGATCCGATCATGCTTGCAGACATTCTAAATCCTGATCCCGGGCGCGACCTCTATCTGCGTGCCGCCGATCAACGGGCCGGCGCCTACTCGATCCTCTGCGGCGTAGCCGCCAACCGATCCATGCTCTCCGGCAGACCGGTGGACATCGCGTCGCTGGTTGCGGATCTGCAGGCGCCGGATTATCCGCAAGCGAAGGAGCGAAGCCCTTCCAGCGTTTATTCGAGACCGGACAGGAAGACCTGGCTGTTCAGCTGACCCGCGGAACATAATTTTTCTACAGGCCGGACGTGATATTTAGCCATAGGTTTTTAGGTTGAAAATCCCTATATTTTTATTTCTTGGAGAACGAGAATCATTATGGTGCTCTATTTTGACGTTGGTGATGTGTTGATCAAGGATTGCATGCAGATAAAATTTCCGCTCCTGGCTGCAAAATATGGACTGGATTTGGCTGATCTGCAGAGAACCCGGAAAAAATACCGCGTTCTGGCGGATTCGGGAAAAATATCAGATCCGGAATTCTGGCGGCTGTGTCTCCAGGATCTGGGCGTCGTCGCTCAGGCTGACGATTGGCAGCTGGATTCCTGCTATCAGGAGGTTCCTGGCGTCCGCGCCATAGTGCAGGCGCTCAAAGCGCACGGCCACCGACTGGCCATCATTACGGACGATTCCAGGGAGATGGCGGAAAATCGCTGGCGTCATTGGGGCTATGATGGTGTTTTTGAACAGGTGATCATCTCGTCCGACCTGGGCATCACCAAGCCCGATGAGCGGATATTTCTTCATGCGCTGGAGACGATGCAGGCGCAGCCGGCGCAAAGCCTGTTCATCGACAATCTGGAGTCCAATCTGCAAGGGGCAGCCCGGGTCGGCATGCGCACGCTGCTGTTTATCAACGCCGCTCAATTGCAGGATGATCTGAACCGACTGGGTTTTTTTGATCCGGGGAGCAGGAAGGTATGAAAAAAACAATTTGCCTGTTGTGCTTTTTCGGCATCTGGGGCTGGTCTTGCCTGAGCGCTGCAGAACCTTCCTCCCAGGAACAAAAGTCCTTTGAACATTGGTTTCAAAACGCTTTTGTCAAACAGAACAGTGTTGCGCCTTTTTCCTTCGCTTATGACGGCATATCATCCCAGGGTTTTCTGTCCCATTGGAAAAAAACGATTACTTTTCGGCCGCTGGATGCACAACGCCATGGGTATACTTTTCGTTATGAAGATCCTGATGGGCCGCTGACGGTGACGGTGGAGGCGATCGTGTATCACCGTTTTCCTGCAGTGGATTGGGTGGTCATGCTCACCAATCGCGGCCATCAAGCCACGGCGTTTCTGGATTCGATCCGTTCCCTGGATATGAGCTGGCAGCCGCGCGACGGCGCCGGCTTTGTGGTGCACCATTCCATGGGGGAATACAATTCAGCAGACAGTTTCCGGCCTTTGACGCGCTCCCTTACGACGGATTCATTGCTGCTGATCCGCCCCAAAGGCGGCAGATCCTCTGACGGCTGGATGCCGTTCTTCAATATGACCAATGGCGCTCAGGGCATTGTCTTGGCGATAGGTTGGAGCGGACAATGGCAGGCGGGCTTTCTGCAGACCAGCGGACAGGGATTGCAGGTGACCGCAGGCATGGAGTGGACCCATCTGAAGCTGTTGCCCGGTGAAACGATTCGCACTCCGCGCACCTTGCTGCTGTTCTGGCAGGGCGAAGATGATTTGCGCGGCAATAATCTGTTTCGTCAACTGCTGATCGAGCACTATTTGCCGCGCCGCGATGGCAAGCAGGTGTACGCACCCGTCTGCGCCAGCATCGACAGGGTGGATCCGGATGGTTCCTATGAAGGCCCTCACCTTCGCGTCATGCCGGAACTGGCGAGAAGGGGATTTGAGGTTTTCTGGTCCGATATGGACCCGCAGCATTGGTATCCAGTCGGATTTCCGGATGGCACCGGCACCTGGCTGCCGGATCCCATAAAATACCCACGCGGCCTGGCGCCCATCGGTCGAGCGGCCCATGAAAACGGATTGGAGTACCTGCTGTGGTTTGAACCGGAGCGGGTTGCGCTGAACACGTTTATCGATCGCACCCATCCCGAGTTTCTCATGGTTCGTCCAGGCGAGCGAAATCGTTTGTTCAAACTGCAGGACCCCGCCGCACGCGCCTGGTTGATCGATCATATCGATCAACAGATCACAGCTGCGCAGCTGGATTGGCTGCGCTGGGATATGAACATCGAGCCCGAAAGTTTTTGGCGTCTCGAAGATCCGGCCGAAAGACAGGGTATCACGGAAATACGCTATATCGAAGGCCTGTATAGCATGATGGACGAGCTTCAGCGCCGGCATCCCGGGCTGATCATTGATCTCTGTGCCTCCGGCGGCCGCAGAATCGACATCGAGGTTCTTCGTCGCGGCCTGCCGCTCTGGCACAGTGATTTGCAGTGCTTCGGCCCCCATCCTGAGGCGGAACAGCTGCAGAACGGCGGCCTCTTTCGTTGGCTGCCTCTGCATGGATGCGGCAGCTTTGGCTACGAACCCTCCTACGCTTTCCGCAGCGCCATGACCAGCGGCAACATCCTGGTTGGCCACAGCCGTGAGTATTTAGGGCAGCGGTTTCGCCAGCGGGAGAAGCAATTCATGGATGAAGCCGGTTTGCAGCTCAGCCCTTGGTCTGCCATCGGCCCTTTCAGCCGGCCATTCGGATCTGTGTTCACCCACGCCTTTCCTCCAGAAAAAAGAGTCGACCTCGCTCAGCGCTATGAAAAAGACTTGGCCTGGACAGATCGCCCTGACTGGCGAGACGCTGAGCCGCACTATTTCGATCAGGCGGTCGAAGGAGCGTTTTATCTGTATCGGACCATCCGCTCGGCCTTCGCGCAAACCATCAAAGTGTATCTGGGCAGCGACGACGGCATCCACTGTTGGGTCAATGAGCAGTTGATCTTTGTTCATCGCGTCAACCGTCCTCTCAACGCAGGATTGGACTCAACCAACCTGCCGCTGCAAGCAGGTGAAAACCGACTTTTGCTGAAAATAACCAATCATAGCGGCCGCTCTGGTTTTTATTTTTCCCTGCTCGCTCCAGATCCCCTACTAGGCAAGCTGGATACCGATTTCCCTGAAACAGACCAGGAGGTGATCAGAAGCATTGCGCTGTACAAAAAGATACGCCCCTATCTGTTGGGCGACTTTTATCCATTGTTTCCGCATGATGCAGCTGATACTGCTTGGTATGGTTATCAATTTCACCGGCCTGGGCAACGGGATGGCGTAGTGATTCTCTTTCGCCGCTCCCAGGCGGTGCAAAAGCAGATCGTGCGCTTGCGGGATCTGAGGGTAGAACAAAGGCTGGATCTCTTTTCTGAAAACACGGGCCGCATTATAACCGTCAATGGCCCCGAGATTCAATGGACGATCTTGGACGCTCCTGGTTCGGAGATATTATTCTATCGTGTAAAGAGATGACGTATGGATCTGGCTTTTTGTCTGGAAACCCTGTATACCACTAAGCCTTTTTTGCATCGTCTGGAAGCCGCCCGCAAGGACGGAATCGACTGCATCGAAATCTGGGATTGGCAAGAAAAAGCTGAAGGTCTGCCGACTGCTCTGGCGCAGCAGGAGCTGAGCCTGAGCAACCTCAGCGCGAACCGGCGCTTTGGCATGGTGGATCCCAGCGAGCGCGATGCGCTGGTGGCAGAGGTGGAGCAATCACTCCTTTTCGCCCAGGAGATCAAGAGCTCGCACATCATGCTGTTGTCGCAGCCTCTGCAGACCGACGGAAAAGCGGTGCAGGCGCCTGTGAATGGCTCGTATTGGCTGGATCATCTATTGGAAACCGTTTCCCAGCTGCTGATCCTGGCAGATCGTTACGGCGTCGATCTGCTCATCGAGCCGTTGAACGATCTCGCGGATCATCCTCATTATCTGCTCAACTCCTCGCGCCTGTCCTTCAGCATCATTCGGCAATTGCATCATCCCCGTTTGCGCGTGTTGTACGATATTTATCATATGTCGGTGATGGGGGAGAATGTGTGCAAGGACATAGAGGAGAATCTGGATGCCATCGGCTATTTTCACCTTGCGGACCTACCCGGCCGCACTGAACCGGGGATCGGCCGAATTCCTTATGAAAAAATCATTCGGCTGCTCAAGAGCGTGGGATACAACGGGACATTAGGCTGTGAATTCTATCCCAGCACCTGTCAGCATGACGTCATTGTTCGCCGAACGCTTGAACGGCTGCTTACATGGATCAGTTGAGAGGCTGTGTCCCTTTTTAACGATTGCAATTTTCCTTAACTTGCAATATATTTCCTATTCAACAATCAAGGAGGGCGCTTATCATGAAATTTTTTAGAATCGCTGGATGGCTGACGACAGGAACGTTGATGTTTTGCGCATGCACCTCCAAACCGACCACCGCCCCTTTTTATGTGACCGCGCATCGCGGCGCTTCAGGCTGGACGCCGGAGAATACACTGGCCGCATTTAGCAAAGCCATTGAACTGGGCTCTGATTATTCCGAGCTGGACGTTCGGCTGAGCAGAGACGGCGTGGTGGTCCTTTCTCATGACGATTCGTTGCGGCGCACCACCGGCCAGCCGGGCGCCGTGTGGGATTACACGGTCGAAGAACTCAAGACCTTTGACGCCGGCGCTTGGTTCGGCCCTGAATTCACCGGCGAAAAAATTCCCACCCTGCAGGAGGTCATGCGTTTGGTCAAGGGCAAAATGAAATTGAATATTGAAGTGAAAATCACGCGGGAAGAACCTCAGGTGGCGGAAAAAGTGATCGAGGTCATTCGTCAAGAGGGATTTGATAAAGAGTGCATGATCACCTCCTTTGACCAGGCGACGGTGGAAAAAGTGATCGAGTTGGCTCCCGATCTTCCGGCTGGTTTGATTTTTTCCGAAACCGTGAAAACCGATGTCTTTGCCGGACCGTGGCCCATCCTCAGTGTCCGATATTCGGCTGTGAATAAAGAGTTTGTGGCCAAAGCTCGCAAGGCCGGCAAACAAATACATGTCTGGACCGTAAACGACGAACAGAAAATGCGCGAACTGATCGCACTCAAAGTGGATGGCATCATCACCAATTATCCGGATCGGCTGCACAAGGTGTTGGCTGAATCGCGCTCCGAATCCTGAGACCATTCCCACGGCTTTCTCCAAGTCAGAACGGTTTCTTGTACCTCTCGCAGGAACAATCATTGGAATTGCCATGAAAAAGAGTTTTCTGCTTGTGAGCCTCGTGCTGCTTCTTTGCCAATGTTCTCTCATCAAATCGCGTGCCGCCTCGGATGAAATGACGGTGATGACTTTTAATCTGCGCTATGGAACGGCCAAGGACGGCGAAAACCGCTGGGAACTCAGACAGCCCATCCTGATGGAGTATCTTCGCAAGGAGCATCCCGACTTTCTCGCCACCCAGGAAGCGCTGCCCTTTCAGATTCAAGCGATTCAAGACGAATTTCCGCAATGGTCCTCTATCGGCCAAGGACGCTATTTCGGCAAAGAGATGCCCGATCGTCCGCACGAAAGCCTGGATGGCGAATCCTGCCGAATTTTTTATGCCGCTCGCAAATTCGAGCTCATGGATCAAGGCACCTATTGGCACAGCGAACACCCGGACGAGCCTGCCAGCATCAGCTGGGGCAATACTCTGCCTCGGATCACCACTTGGGGCCTGTTCCGTTCACGGAGTACCGGTCGATCATTCGTGTTTATGAACACTCATTTTCACGGGGGCGAACCCTATGTCAGCCGGACGACGCAGCTGGTCATCGATAAATGGCGCGAGATCGCTGCCGATCTGCCGACTCTGTTTACCGGAGATTTCAATTTGCCGCCTGGATCAGAGACCCATCGCCGGCTATGCTCCGGCCCCGGCACAGAAGCGGGATCGCGTTATTTCATCGACACCTGGCAGGCCTTGAATAAACCCGAGTCCAACGCGGGTACCGGACATGGATTTAAGGGCGTACGAGACCAGAGCCGCATAGACTGGATTCTGTGCACCGACGAATTCAAGGTCCAAAAGTCGGAGATCCTTTACCATCAGCGGAACGGACGTTATCCCAGCGACCATTATCCGGTTTTAGCCAAGCTCAAGTGGTGAGGCGGACGCTCTGCCTTTTGCATTTTGGCGCTGGATTTTTCTAAGCGGCTGAACCGTCTCCAACGCCGATGCCGGCGCCACATTCGAATCTGTCCATTTCACTGGAACTGCGAACAGTTGTTCTCTGGCCGGTGAACGCTTTTCCTGCTGTATCACAGAAACGGGATTCTCAGCATGCTGAAATTCTTCGCCCGCGGCCTTGATCAGCCGCAGATTCAAGACCCGAACACGGTCGATCGGTTATACCGGAAAAAGCGCCTCGCTTTGATGCTCTCGATTACTTTTGGATATGCTTTTTATTACACCTGTCGGCTGGGACTGTCCATTGTTAAAAAACCGCTTATCGACGCCGGCATTTTTACGCCCATAGATCTCGGCGTGATCGGTTCAGCGACGTTCTACGGCTATGCGGCCGGCAAGCTGATCAACGGATTTCTCACTGATCACACCAATATTAAACGGTTTTTGCCCTTTGGCCTGCTGGTTTCTGCGCTCATCAATATCGTGATGGGGCTCTCTCCTTACCTGTGGCTGTGGGTGGTTCTGTGGGGCTTGAACGGCTGGTTTCAGGGATTCGGGGCGCCCGCCAGCATTGTTGGGCTTTCCAATTGGTTCAGCAACAACGAGCGGGGACGCTATTACGGCATCTGGAATGCCTCGCACTCTATCGGCGAGACCCTGACATTTGTTCTGGTCGCCGCTCTGGTCAGCGCTTTTTCCTGGCGCGCTGGATTCATCGCGCCAGGTCTATGCTGTCTGGCTGTTTCCACAGTACTCTTTTTTACCCTACAGGATCGACCTGAAACCATGGGCTTGCCGCCGGTATCCGTTTGGCGCAAAGACGGCGTGCCTCCTGAACAAAACACCGCTCATGGATCCGGTTCGATTGGAAAACTGCAGTTGAGCATTTTAAAAATGCCCGCTATCTGGGCGGTTGGAGCGGCCAGTGCCTGCATGTACGTCTCACGCTATGCCATCAACAGTTGGGGGGTATTGTATCTGCAGGAGGCCAAAGGCTACTCTCTGCTGGAGGCAGGCAGCATCATGGGAGTCAATACCGTTGCCGGGATTTTCGGCTGCGTGGTTTTTGGTTTTGTTTCAGACAAATTTTTCAACGCCCGGCGTCCTCCGGTCAACGTGCTCTATGGGGCATTGGAAGTGATCTCCCTGATCGTGATTTTTACCGCCGCACAGCATCAGACCTGGTTGCTGACGGCTGCCTTTGCTCTGTACGGCTTTACCCTGAGCGGCCTGATGGCCTCTCTGGGCGGTCTGTTTGCTGTTGATATCGCCCCCAAACGCATCGCCGGCGCCGCCATGGGGTTTGTCGGCGTGTTCAGCTACCTTGGCGCCGCCCTGCAGGAAAGAGTCAGCGGTCATTTGATCAACAAGAACCTCACGATGATCGAAGGCGTACGCCATTATGATTTTACTCAGGCGATTTACTTTTGGATCGCCGCCTCTGTGCTCTCGTTGATCATTTCCGCCTCTCTCTGGCGGGTAAAACCCGTGGATTAATCGATAGGAATATAAAATGACCAGACTAAAAAATGCTGTTCTTTGCTTGATGGCTCTGATCCTGTGCCACTGCCGGCAGACAGAACAAGATACCCGCTTTGTCCTCTCAGCCCCGGCTGATGAAAGATACGCGCATATCCAGGTCGATTACACCGCAGTGCTGCCGAACGGCAGACTGGTCACTCCTTTGGGTAAAAGCATTCGGGTAGCGCCGCACCCTTATGGATTGACTTTGAGCCCTGATGAGAAAACCATCATCACCTCCAACAGCGGCACTTTTCCCTTTTCTCTCTCGATCATTCGCGACTATCGAAGCAATCAACCCAATGTACGGCAAATACTGCGCAAAGAGCAGAATTCTAAAGAATCACTTGAAACAGTTTTTATGGGGTTGGCTGTATCTCCGGACAATCGAACAGTTTATGCCTCTTCGGGAGGGAGCGGCGAAATTTTACTTTTTGATCTGGATACCGCCCAGCGGATCGATGTCATTTCCACCAACGGCCGTTTTGCTGATGGGGAATTCAAAGAGGCTTACCTGGGTGAGCTGGTCCTAAATCGAGCTGGAACCCTTTTGTACGTCGTGGACCAGGCTAATTTTCGTCTTGTTGTGATCGACGTGGTTAAGCGTCAGGTGCTTGCCAACGTACAAGTGGGCCGCTACCCGTTCGGCATCGCCCTGTCCAGGGATGAGTCCAAGCTATATGTCGCCAACGTCGGCATGTTTGAATACAAAACCATCAAAGAATATGACCCAGAAAAACCGGTGGAGACCACGTTGACCTTTCCGCCTTTTGGTTTTCCATCGCAAGAAGCGGTCGACGGCACGGTCCGGGAGGGAAAAACCGTGCCTGGATTGGGCGATCCCAATGCGGCGGAGTCTTTTTCAGTCTGGATCGTGGATGTGACGGTTCCTGCACAAGCCCAGGTGATCGCACGGGTCAAGACCGGCCATCTGGTCGGAAAAAAGCTGGAGGAGTATACCACCATCGGCGGCAGCGGACCCAACTCCATTGCCGTGGGAGACCGCTATGTCTATGTCAGCAATGGAAACAACGACTGCATCACCGTGTTGAATGCGAATAACGGAGAGATTGTCAAAGACATCGATCTCACGCTGCATCCTGATCTGAAACATTTGAGAGGCGTTTTGCCCTTTGGCCTGTGTTTGAGTCCAAAGGAGGATCGGTTGTATGCAGCCGAATCCGGCATCAATGCTGTTGCCGTGATTGATACGCGCTCCCATGAAGTGATCGGTCGGATTCCGACGGGATGGTTTCCCAGCAAGCTGGCGATTTCCAGGGACGGCGAGACTCTGTATGTCGCCAGTGCCAAGGGATTAGGCGCCGGCCCCAACGCCGGAGCGAATCATAATCCAGAGGACTCCCAAAACATCGGCCATTTGATGCGTGGAATGGTGACCATCCTTCCGACCCCTTCAAACCGGGAATTGAAACGTTTGACCCAACAGGTATTGGACAATAATGTCCGCCGCACCGCGCTGCGTCATTTCAGCGGTTCAATGAAAAATCCTGTTCCGCCCATGACCGGTCTGTATAAAAGCCCTATCAAGCACATCGTCTATATCACCAAAGAAAACCGTACCTATGACGAAGTGTTCGGCGCCATGCCCAACGGCAAAGGCGATCCAGAGCTCAGCCTGTATGGAGTGTACCGTGATGTGGTAAACGAACAAACGGGTCAACGCGTCGACAGCTGTCTCGCCATGCCGAATCACATCGCCCTCGCACAACGGTTCAGCATGAGCGACAATTTTTACTGCGATTCGGACCATTCCGCCGACGGGCACCGCTGGCTGGTCAACACTTATCCGAATCAATGGGTCGAGACTTCCACCTCTGCCCATTACGGCAGAGGCAAGCGGCACCAATCCTTGGATGCCAAAGGTCGTTTGGGTTTTACCGGCGCTTCCGGCGCTATTTATCCGGAGGACTATAACGAGGGCGGCGCCATCTGGGAGCATTTTGACCGGCATGGCATCCGCTTTGCCAACTATGGCCTAGGATTTGAATTTGCCGCCAGCTATGAAGAGCAGCGCGATAAATACACCGGCATTCGTCTGGCGGCCAACTATCCGATGCCCAAGCCTTTGTACGACAACACCTCGCGCCTGTTTGCGACATTCAATATGAATATTCCTGATCAGTTCCGCGTAGATATGTTTGAGGAGGAATATCAAAAACGCTGGGCCAGCGGCCAGGAGCCGTTTCCACAGGTGATCACCATGATGCTGCCCAATGATCATGCCAGTGATCCCCGCCCCAAGGACGGCTATCCGTTCCGCGCCTCTTTTATGAGCGACAACGATCTGGCGCTTGGCCGCGTCATCGAGTTGTTATCGCACAGCCCCTATTGGCATGAGATGGCCATTTTTATTACCGAGGACGATGCTCAGGGCGGTTTGGATCACATCGACGCCCATCGCAGCATTCTGTTGGTGATCAGCCCCTATGCCAAACCGGGTTATATCTCCTCCAAGCATACGAGTATGCCCAGCATTATTAAGACCATCTTTTTGATATTGAATCTGCCGCCTCTGAACCTATACGACGCCTGCGCTACGGATCTCTCCGATTGCTTTGCCGACACCATCGTGAATCCAGCGCCGTACAAAGCTCTGCCGGTGGATGTGCGGTTGTTCGATCCGCAAAAAGCGCTGGATCCTTTTGACAAAGAGTTTAATTGGAAAGCAATTAATGAATCCGAGTCTTTGGATAATCCATCCCTGTTGCGCCATGAGCGCGAGGAAAAATACCGTGAATATCGTCAACGGCGATCGGCGGTCGCGCCCAGCGGCCGGTGAAAACCGCGAATCGTCAGTAGCTATGCTTGTCATTTTCTCGGTGCTGGCGCTGCTGACCGGCTGGCTGTCCCCTGTTTTAGCTGTGGGGAAGCAGCCGGTGGACTCTGTTCGGCCTTTCTTCAACACTTCAGGGGATCATGGTCAATTGTTTCCCGGGCCGGTGGCGCCGTTCGGCATGATTCAACTGAGCCCTGACAGTTATCCCAGCGGTCTCAACCATAGCGCACATTCCGGGTATAATTATGAGGATAGCCGCCTGATGGGATTCAGTCAGGTCAGGCTAGGCGGAACCGGCTGCTCGGGCTCCGGCGGCAATATTCTGTTTCTTCCATTTGTCGGCACGCCGCAATTGAATCCCGCCGACTATGCAGCAGTCTATGACAAAAAAAGTGAAGAGGCGGCGCCCGGCTATTATCGAGTCGACCTGACCGATCCGCGCATTCCGTGCGAGCTTACAGTCACCCCTCACGGCGGTCTGCAGCGTTATCGGTTTCCGGCGAGCGACAGCGCCCATGTGCTGGTGGACCTCCGTCGCGGCTTTACCCAGATCCGCGATGCGGCGATCACCGGACTGGACCACTCTCATATCGAAGGGTATGTAACCGGTCAACACATCTGCGGCAGCCTGGACAGCTACACCCTTTATTTTTACGCCGAGTGGAACCGGCCGTGCAATGCCTATCACATCTACCAGGATGGCCTTTTGCAGAACGTTCCGCAGAACCCCCGCGGCCCCGGTCTGGCGGTAGTCCTCGATTTTCCCTCCCACCGTCCATTGACGTTGATGATCAAATCCGGTCTTTCCACAGTCAGCAGCGCCAAAGCGTGCGCCAATTACCGCGCCGAGATGCCGGAGTGGAATTTTCAGCGAGTGCGCAAAGCGGCGCGGAACTCGTGGAACGATCTGTTGAAAACAGTCCAGGTTTCTGGCACAGAGGAGAGGAAACAGCTCTTTTACACCGCGTTGTACCATTCCTGTCACATGCCGGTTCGTGCGTCTGATGTCGACGGCGAGTATCGGGGTACGGACAACGCGGTTCATCGAGCCTCCTTTCCCTATTATGATGCTTACTCGCTGTGGGATACGTTTCGCACCAAATATCCGTTGTTGTCCCTAATTCAGCCCCAGGTGCTGCAGGACATCGTTCGGTCGTTTGTTTTGATCTATGAACAGGGCGGCCGCTATTGGCCGTATCCGACGACGCGCCGCGAGCATACGGCGGCTGTCATCGCCGACGCTTATTTTAAAGGATTGCGGCAATTTGATTTGGAAAAAGCGTATCAGGGCATGCGGCGCGACGCCTACGAATTTCGTGCCGAGTTTAACAATGCCGCTACAGGCGATAAAACCATGAAGAGCGATTCCGTTATGAGGGCGATCTATGAAACGTACCATCGCCTCGGCTATATGCCGCAGCGGCCTGATCGAACTTTGGAAAATTGTTACGACAGCTGGTGTGTCGCGCAAATGGCGCGATCTTTGGGCAAAACCGAAGACTGCCACTTGTTCGCCGAAAGGGCGCTTTTCTATCGCAATGTGTGGGATCCGCAGATTCGATTTTTTCGCGCCCGGGCTGCGGACGGGGCCTGGTTGGCGTTCCCTGATCCCCGGGTGATCGATGAAACCTATGTGTACGAAGCGACGATGTGGCAGTGGCGTTGGTTTGTAATGCACGACGTCCCTGGATTGATTGAGTTGTGCGGCGGCCGGGAGCGTTTTATCGCAGACCTTGATTTTTTCTTTGCCAATGATCTCTACAACCACAACAACGAACAAGATCTGCATGTCTCTTTTCTCTATAATCTTGCGGGAACTCCCTGGCGCACGCAGGAGCTTGTTCAGCGTATTCTGACCGGAAGCATGCGTCAGATCTACGGCAGCCATGGATTTTATAAAGAACCCTATCAAGGCCGCATTTACAAGGCGGAGCCGGCCGGCTTTCTTTATGAAATGGATGACGACTGCGGCGCCATGTCCGCTTGGTATGCGCTGGCCTCTATGGGCTTGTACCAGGTCTGCGTCGGCGAACCTGTGTTCCAGTTGACTTCACCTCTGTTCGACCAGATCGTGATCGACGCAAATTCGTCCATGCGGTCCAGCAAGCCCTTTACTATCCGTGCCCGCCATTTGTCAGATCAGAACAAATATATACAATCTGCGTGGTTGAACGGTTGTCCGCTGAACCGGTGCCAGCTGACCTATCAGGAGATTTCCGCCGGCGGCGAACTGGTGTATGACATGGGTTCAACCCCCAATCCCCGTTGGGGCCAGGATTGATTTTTACAACGAGGCGCTTCGCACCCATTGGGATCCGCGCAGAGGAAAATGATTTATTCAGAAAGTAGGTAACATGTCGCGCGTATGGAGAACTCTGTCAACCTGCGCACTGTTTGCCGATCTAACGGCGGGATTGGCAGTGCCTTTTTCCGGCCCCAAACCGGCCGATACGCCCCATCATTATTACATGATCGGCCACGCCCACATCGATCCCGTGTGGCGTTGGACCAAAGACGAAGGATTTGCCGAAGTGCTGGCCACATTTCGATCCGTGCTGGACAGGATGAAGACCTATCCTGAAGTGGCCATGGTCGCCAGTTCCGCTCAATTTTACGAATGGGTTCTGCAAGCTGATCCGCAAATGTTCTCAGAGATTCAACAACGCGTGCAGGAGGGACGTTGGGATCTGGTGAGCGGGTGGTGGGTGGAATCGGACGCCAACTGTCCCAGCGGAGAGTCCCATGTGCGCCAGGGTTTGTACGGACAGTCTTTTTTCCTTAAACATTTCGGCCGCACTGCCACGATCGGGTTTGCGCCGGATACCTTCGGCCACCCCTGGTCGTTGCCGCAGATCCTGCGCAAACAGGGCTTGGACTGCTATTTTTATCTGCGTCCCGAGCTGCATGAAAAGCCGGATCTCCCTGCGCCGATCTTTCAGTGGCAGGGTCAGGATGGAAGCCAAATTCTAACCTTTTCCATCATCGACGCGTATACCGCCAAAGAAGGGGATATCGAGAATCGATTGATAAGTACAAGCCAACGGTTTCAGGCTTCTCTGCCGCAGGTTCATCAGCATGCCGTTTTTTATGGAGTGGGCAACCATGGCGGCGGTCCCACCATTGCAACGATCGAAGAGATTCAATCCCTGCGGCGCGATGCTTATCCCACCATACGGTTCAGCAGCCTGGAAGCCTATGTGAACGATTTTCGCAAGCAACAAGTCGCTGTTCCTCGGCTGAACGGCGAACTGCAGCACCACGCCCGTGGCTGTTATTCGGCTTGTTCGGATGTTAAATTGTGGAACCGGTCTGCGGAAACAAATCTGATGGTTGCGGAAAAAGCAGCCAGTCTGGCTTCTATGTACGGCCAAGCGCCCTATCCGGCCGAAGAGCTGCGTACAGCGTGGAAAAAAGTTCTATTCAATCAATTTCACGACATCCTGGCCGGCAGCTCCATTGAACAAGCGTACGTGGATAGCCGGAACGATTACGGCTACAGCAGCTCGGTGGCCCGGGAGGTGCTGACTTATGCCCTAAGCGCTCTGGTCTCTCGAATCGCTACCTTGGACGAGCGCTATCCTGCGAGCACGCCATTCATGGTGTTCAATCCCTGTTCCTGGCCCGTGCAGGCGCCCATCGAGATCGAAATGCAACGGCTGGATCGCCGGATCCTGCCGACACTGCGCGATGCCAAGGGAGAACCGATTCCTTATCAACCGTTGCCCACTGCCGCGGTCAAAGTGAAAAGCCGGATCCGGCTGGTGTTTCAGGCTGATCTGCCTCCGTTGGGTTATCAGGTCTTTCGCTTAGATTTCGCCAAACCGGCCGATGTTTCTTCGCGGAAACGAGTCATCGCCTCTACCTCCTGTCTGGAAAATGACTGGGTGAAAATCTCTGTTGATACTTTGAACGGCATGCTTTCTTCTTATGTTGATAAAAAATCCGGACGCGAACTGCTGGCGGCTCCAGCCGGTTGCGGTATTGTTTTAAACGACTGGGATGATACCTGGGGGCATCGTATCGTCCGCTATGATCAGGAGATCGGCCGGTTCGGCCATGCGGACGTGCGCCTGGTGGAACCCGGACCAGAACGCGGGCGTATTATTATAAACAGTCAATTCGGCTCATCCACCCTGACTCAAGAGTTTTCTCTCGGCGCCCATTCGTCCGAGTTGAACTGTCGCGTGACCCTGGATTGGAAAGAAAAAGCGCGCGTGTTCCAGTTGTCGTTTCCTACGGCTCTTAAAGACGGACAGCTGACCTATTCGATCCCTTATGGATTTATTCAGCGGCCGATGAACGGCGAGGAGGAACCAGGGGGAAACTGGCTGGATCTCAGCGGCAAGGATGGCAAAGGAGAATATGGTCTGGCGTTGATCAATAATTTTGCCTGCGGTTATCAGGTCAAACAGGGCGACATGCGGATCACGGCGCTGCACAGTACGGCTTGGTCGCACCACAACCCGGAAATTGTGGATGTTGCCGATCACGTGCGCTGGATGGAACAGGGGCTGCACGAATTCACCTATCTGCTCATGCCGCACGACGGAGACTGGCGCAGCGCTCGTGTCAGCCAACGGGCCATCAGCTATCTGCAAAATCCGCAGGTTCTGCTCACCACTCAGCACGAGGGCGATTGGCCGCTCTCGCAGTCGCTGGTCTCTTTTCCGGCAGAGGCGGCGGCGATCACCAGCATCAAAATGGCGGAAGATGAAAAGGCGCTCATTTTCCGATGCGTGGAATTGAATGGATCAAGCTGTGTCGTTCCCTTGTCCTTGCCGCCGGCATCAACCGGTTATGCCGTGGACCTGAAGCCAGCGGAGATAAAAACCATACGGGTTCCTCTGACGCCCGAAGAGCCCATTCGTGCCGTGAATTTGTTGGAGCGATGATACGATCGAAGGACACTGATGCCCCATAAGGAGTTGATCAATTTTTCTGTTGCCAATGCGCCTTCTTTGCTGCAAACTGAATCGCATCATCTGGCAAAAGCTAGATATCCTGTGGTGGATTTCCATAATCATCTGTTTGCCGCCGTGGACGGCAGCACCCTGGTACAGGTAATGGACGAGGTCGGAGTGGCCGTTTTCAATAACGTAAGCGGCAATGCGATTTTACCCTATGTGGACAACGCCTACACCATCCAACGGGTCGCTTTTGCGGATTTCGCCCAAAACCATATGGCACGGTTTCCCGGTCGTTTTACCGCCTTTACCATGGCTGATTTTGCTCAGTGGCAAGATTTTGTATTGATTAAATCGGGGGATTTTGCCGAAGCATGCATCCAACGCCTGGATGCGGATGTCGCTTTGGGCGCCCGCGGGCTTAAAATCACCAAAGAACTGGGATTGCGCTTTGTAGATGCGACCGGCTCTCTGCTGCGGATCGATGACCGCAGACTGGATCCGATCTGGCGGCACGCGGCGGAGCGCGGTCTGCCCATTTTGATCCATGTGTCTGATCCTGTTGGTTTTTTTCTGCCTGTGGACCAGAACAACGAGCACTATCAAACGCTGCAAGAGTTTCCATCTTGGAGTTTTTACGGTTCGCGATTTTCCAAAGTTGAACTGCTCGAGCAGCGAAATACGGTGATGGCCCGGTTTCCGCAGACCACGTTCATCCTGCCCCATGTTGCGAATCTTCCGGAGGATTTAGGCGCTGTAGCCCGGCTGCTCGATGCGTTCCCTAACGTCTACATTGATTTCTCCGCCCGCATCGATGAACTGGGTCGTCAGCCTTTCCGCAGCCGCGATTTTTTTATCGCCTACCAGGATCGCATTCTCTTCGGCACCGACATGCCCGTATCGGTGGATGTCTATCGCAGCTATTTCCGTTTTCTGGAAACCCGCGATGAGTATTTTGCCTATCCGGATTACATCGGCCGTTGGGGGCGTTGCCGTTGGCGGATCTACGGATTGCATCTTCCGGACAAAGTCCTGCAAAAAGTGTATTATCAAAATGCGCAAAGGCTTTTGCCAGAGATTCGTCTCTGAGCGCCGGCGCGATGCAGCCGCCCGCCGAACGCTGAACACGCCTTTGCCTGCACCCTGTTACTGCCATCTTAAGGAGAACCAGATGAATGAAATGACTCGACGTACCTTTGTACAAACCGTCGCCGCCGGCTCTGCCGGGTTGTTGATGACTCACCCCTGGCGCGCAGCCGCAGGTTCGACGGCTCGGAAAAGATATGCCATTGTGGGAACTGGTGGCCGTTCCTATATGTATCAAAAGGCCATCTATGACAAATTCAAGGACACCAGTGAACTGGTCGGGTTGTGTGATGTCAATGCGGGGCGTCTCAAGACGGCGCAGCTCTATGCCGAATCCATGCAGGCGCCGCAACCGCCGGTTTTCCGCGCGGATGAATTCGACCGCATGATCAAGGAAACGCGGCCGGATACCGTCATTGTGACCACGGTGGACGGCTTCCATCATCAGTATATCGTTCGAGCTTTAGAGCTGGGCAAGGATGTAATCACCGAAAAGCCCATGACGACAGAAGCTGGAAAAGTGCAAAAAATCATCGATGCCCAGAGAAAGAGCGGAAAGCGCGTACGGGTGACCTTCAATTACCGCTATTCGCCGGCGCGCACACAGGTTAAAGACCTGTTGATGAGCGGCGTCATCGGGGACATTCTGTCTGTGGATTTTCACTGGATGCTCAACACCCATCACGGCGCCGATTACTTTCGCCGCTGGCACAGCCAGAAAAAATTTTCCGGCGGTCTGATGGTGCACAAGGCCACCCATCATTTTGATTTGGTTAACTGGTGGATGTCTGCCATTCCTGTTCGCGTTCAGGCGGTCGGCAAACGCGAGTTCTATACGCCGGCCATGGCCAAGCGGATGGGTTTGTCCGGCAGTCATGAGCGCTGCCGCACCTGCCCGGAGAAAGCGCTGTGTGCGTTTGAATTGGACCTGGAAAGGAACAGCAATCTCAAACGTCTATATCTGGATAATGAGAGCTATGATGGCTATTATCGCGACCGCTGTGTGTTCCGGCCGGACATCGATATCGAGGACACGATGAACGTCTTGGTCACCTATGACAATAACGCCACTTTGTGCTATTCGCTTAATGCCTTCAACGCCTGGGAGGGCATGTACGTGATCTTCAACGGCGCCAAAGGCCGCCTTGAACACAAAGCCGAAGAATCGGTCTACATCAGCGGCGATGGCACGGTTCAGGGCGCACTGAAAGGCGATGGGGTTTACACGCGCATTTATCCGCTGCGGCAACCTGCCTATGAAGTGAAAGTGTGGGAGGGCGAGGGCGGCCACGGCGGCGGAGACGATGTGATGCTGGCAGAGATATTCGGTTCCAACGCGCCGGCGGATAAATACCAACGATCAGCCGATCATCGCAGCGGCGCTTACTCTTGTTTGACCGGCATTGCAGCCAACAAATGTTTTCGCAGCGGAAAATCCGTCGCCATTCCGTCGCTGGTTAAAAATTTGGCCTATCCGGATTATCCTGCCATGCCCACCCACGAGCAGTACCTGGGTATGCCGGCGAAAGATGCACGCGCATAGGACAGCGACCTTATTCTGCTTGTCTGCGGTTGTAGGATTTGCATAGTGACACAGCGTATAATCCTTCACTCCGCTGTTTCAAGGCAGAATAGTGTTGTATTTATGATGCAAAATATTAAATTACCTACACTTCTTTCGTTCGTCGGCCAGACCATTTCTGCAAAGTCTGGCTCGACGATTGCACTTCCGTAGGCATGCCCATGGTTATTGATTTTTCCGTCGGCCTTTAACGCGTTTATTAAGGTTACGACGGATTCAGCCGTGTGCCAGTTAAACAACATCAGTAAAAAGGTACGTAAAGGAAATGGTTGCTTTAATAAAAATCTGTCAACGGACAGGGGGATTGCTGTTATTCATAATCCTGACCGTTTACGGCAGCGCTTTGGCCGCCGAGATTAGAGGAACGGTAGAGGATGCCAAGACTTCAAGTCCGCTCAAAGGGGCGGATGTTGTGTTAAAAAATACTACGCTGGGCAACTCAACGGACCAGAACGGCCGGTTTGTGATCAGCGGCGTGGCTGAAGGACGGTACGAATTACTGGTCTCATTGCTCGGCTATCAGAGCCGATCAGTTAAGCTGACGGTTGGCGCTGAAAACGCGGTTTCAGTGAGCATCAAGCTGCCGCCCGTGTTGCTGTCCATGGATCCTGTATGGGTGACCGGCGCCAGTTACCGGGATGTGCTCAGCGCTCCAGACCTCAAGTCTGAAGCGCTGGATCTATCGGTCACCGAGATTCCACGCGTCACGATGGACCAGCAGCACTCAAAGACGCTGGTCGATGCGATGAGCTACATGCCCGGCGCCATGATCGAAAATCGGGGACGCAAGGTCAAGCAGTTCCTCTCGTTCCGCGGCCAACGCTATCCCTATCCGGATTACGCGGTGGACGGGGTTTGGCAGAAAGAATTTTTGGAACTGCCCTATTTTTTTTCCAGCCAGGATATCGAGTCTCTGGAGATCATGCGCTCCAGCGCGGTTTTGCTCACCGGTCTATCGACCATGGCTGGTGTTGTAAACATTCGAACTCGGGAATATGAGGAAACCGAAACGACGGCGCGTCTCGAGTACGGCTCTTATCAGTCGATGCGCGGTCATCTTTCTCACGGCGGCAGACTAAACGCCCTTTCTTATGCCGGCGGTTTGGGCTTTTCCAAAACAGAAGGACCTGAGAATAAAAATGCCGCTGAACAGGTGGTCAATGCTTTTGGCAAAATCAAATGGGAACCCAATCGGGCTTTCTATCTGCAGACCAGCGCTTTTTATCTCACCGCTGACCGCGAGCTGCTTTTGGCGCAGCCCCCGGCCGATCCCGCCTATTGGCAAAAGGTCGACGCCTATGACCCCGTCAAGGCGCTGCTGCTGACGCTGTCCAGCCGTTATCGCATGGGGGAGAGGGCAAGTCTGGAGTTGAAGGCCTCCTATGCTGACCGGAAGCCGAACTATAAAAGTTACAACACGCTGACCGACCAGACGAATCGTTACAGCGAACCGGATCATGAATTGAATCTTACCGTGATTCAGGCGATCTCGCTTTTTCGCGATAACACCGTTCGGGCTGGATTCTTTTACAATCACTGGGCGGCGCCTAATGGAAAACGGTTCTATTATGGAAAAGCCTGCGATACAGAAACGTTCGCCGGCGTGCTGATGGATGAACAGCGCCTGGGAAAACTCTATTTGGATGCCGGCCTGCGCTGGGAAAAAACCCATTGGAATCAATACGGCGCTTTCAGCATCAATGAAAGCACCAAAGGATTGACCAAGGTTACGCCGGTGGTGGATGAATGGCAGCGGCCTATGCTGATGGGGACATTCGGTACGGCGTATCATTTCACCGAAAGCGTCTCGTTGCATGGACATGTCGCTTTTGGTCGAGTGCAACCCCGCGCCGGCGCCATGACCGCCGAACTGGTGGAGCCGCTGGATGAAAAGCAGATCAAAGCGGATCTCGGCGTACAGAAAACATCTCAACGGCTGGGCAAATTTTCCTTGGTCTATTTTCTGACCCGACAGGACAACGCCATAGCGCTAAGCGGCGCCACTAAAACCCTGAACGGTCGCGTCATGGAGTTGTATCTCAACCGCGATCAATATCAGACCGGTCTGGAGACCGAGTGGCAATCCACGTGGCTCTGGCATCGGTATCGGCCTTTTGTCAATTGCACTTATGTCGTTGCCAAAGAGAGTTCCAAGGGAACGATGGTTCGCAACGAAGAATACCCGCAATGGATCACAGCTGCTGGGCTTTACCGTCAAGGCCGGCTGTTGGAGGTCAATTTGCTGGGAAAATATCTTTCCGGCTTCAAAGGGAGTCAATTTCTGCCCGCCGGCGTTCCACCGCAGCCGCTGGGCGATTTCCTCAACGTCGATGTTATTGTAACCTGGAATGTGATGCCGCAAAGGAGAACGCAACTCTTTGTAGAACTGCGCAATGTGTTCGATAAAAAGTACGCCACCTCCATCGGTTATCCGGATTTCGGCCGCCGTATGTATGCGGGCATCGCCAAAACCTGGTGAGTCGTGATCGTGCCTCTATTCCACTCTAATCTCGTTCGTTTGGCCAGAGCGATACAACGGTCCAGATGGTTGATATTCATTCTAAGCTGTTTTTCCTCTGCACAGGCCTGCAATGTTCCGGTCTTTCGTTACGCACTGGAAAAATGGACTGCGGATTCTTACACCCTGGTGCTTTATCAAAAGGCAGGGACAGATTCAAACGCCGAGGCCGAGCAGTGGTTGCGCGAACACCTGTCCGCCGGCACGCCCATCAATATCCAACTGCAGACTGTGGCTGTCGATTCCGTTGTCGGGGTGACGGCCGCAGCTGAGCCGATCACGGGCTTTCCCTGGCTGGAGGTCTATTTCCCCCATCGAAGCGCTGAAAGCCGGCCTATCTGGTCCGGCTTGGCTACTGCAGAAAATTTTCATCGCATACTCTATTCGCCGTTGCGCTCGCTGCTCGCGGAAAGACTGCTGCAGGGCGACGCGCTGGTGTGGCTGCTGCTGCGCAGCGGAGACGACTCTATGGATCTGCAGGCCCGCGGCCGGCTGCAGGCAGCGCTGGAACGTGCGCAACGTGAATTGACCATCCCAGACACCGGTGTCGACATCCACGGCAATCCGATTCCGGTTGCCGAGTTCAAACATCTGCCGGTCAGATTCAGCTTTCTGGAGGTGGACCGGCGGAGCGCCGACGAGATGTTCCTGCAACGCTGTCTGTTGCAGGTGGAGCCGGACCTGACCCTCTTTGATGAACCGATGGCCTTTCCAGTGCTGGGACAGGGCCGTGCGCTCTACGCTCTGGTGGGACTGGGCATCAATGAGAATAATATCCTCGAATCCTGCCGCTCTGCTGTCGGCTGGTGTTCCTGCGAGGTCAAAGAGCTGAATCCCGGTCTGGATCTGTTGTTGGCCGCCGATTGGTCGCATCCAAGATTGGGCCGCCTGGTAAGCGATGCGCCTTCAGCCATTGTCGGATTGTCCGCCTTTGTCCCCGACAGCGCCGAAACATCGACTACGTCTGGGTCTTTGCCCGTCGAGACAGCGGCGGATGGACAGAGTGAAGAGGTTGTTTCTTTGACGCCAGCCATACTTGATTCCGCTGATCACATGCTCGCCGATCCAGCTTCAGTCCCCGTCTCCTCGCTGTTTCGTAATCTGACGATTCTAGCGATAGCAGCCCTAATTCTGCTGCTGGTCGCCTCCATGCTTTTGATGAAGCGAAAGCGAGGGCGATCCTGATGGGCATCGGCAGACTGGTGATCAAAGAGATACTGCACCGCAGGATTAATTTTTTTTCCGGCCTGGTATCGATCATCCTCTCCATCGCCGTGTTGATCGGCGTCCTGTTCACCTTGGCCATGCTGGATCAGCAGACAGCAAGGGTTTTAGCAGAAAAAGAAAAGGAGACCGTCGCCCGCATGGAGGCGCTGCAGGATGATTATCGGAAGATCATGAAGCTGCTTGGCTTTAATCTTCTCATCATTCCGCAGAACCAAAAGCTAGCCGACTATTTTGAGGAAGGACAGGTTCGGGAATACATGCCGGCCTACTATGCCGAGCGTCTGGCGGATGCCAGGCTGGTGACTATTCAGCATATTCTGCCCAGCCTGCAAGAAAGGATTTACTGGCCTGAAAAAAATCGAACGATCATCTTGATCGGCGCCAGCGGCGAAATCGCCGCAGCTGATGCGAGACTCCGAGAACCCATGTTGGCGGCGGTTCCCCGCGATCACGCAGTGATCGGATATGAACTAGCGCGAAGCCTGCGATTGAAGCCGCAAGATTCGATCACGCTGCTGGGACACACCTTTACCGTTCAAAACTGCAACGAAGAGCGCGGCAGCAAAGACGACATTTCCATATGGATCGATTTGCAGCAGGCGCAACAGCTGCTGAAAAGGCCTGAGCAAATTAACGCTATTCTGGCTTTGAAATGCCACTGCCATGGAAATGACATCGATCAGGTGCGCCGGGATATCGCAGCGATTCTACCGGGCGTGCGCGTCATCGAACAGACCAGCAAAGTACTGACGCGGGCGGAAGCGAGGGACCGCGCTAAAGAGGAGGCCGCCGCTGCTCTGGCGGCGGAGATCGCCAACAAAAAAAGACTGCGTTCAGAATTGGAGCGTTTTTCCTCATTGCTCACACCGCTGGTGTTTCTGGTCAGCGCGATCTGGCTGGCGCTGCTGTTTTTTGTCAACGTTCGTGATCGCCGCAGTGAAGTCGGTTTACTGCGCGCTTGCGGCGCCTCTGATCGCAAGGTGATGTCGTTATTTTTAATCAAGGGCCTGATCATGGGCCTCCTCGGAGCGTTGCTCGGTTACCTGTTGGGCGCAGTGATCGCCGTGATGCGAAATCCAGACAGCAGGCTCATCGATGTGGTCAATATCCCCCTCCTCGGTCTTGCCCTGATTACGGCCATTATTCTGTCGCTGATCGCAAGCTGGATCCCGGCTTTTTATGCCGCGCGTCAGGACCCCGCCTTGATTCTACGGGAGGAGTGACGCTATGCTGCAGCTGCAAAAGATCAGCAAGATCTATTGGAAACAGGGTCACTGCATTATCGCCTTACCGCCTGCGGACTTGACCGTCGGGGAAGGGGAATTTATTGCCGTCCGGGGTGCGAGCGGAAGCGGTAAAACCACGCTGCTGCTTATCGCCGGTGGATTGCTCCATCCGGATTCCGGACACGTGCTGGTGCAGGGCAAAGACTTGTATCAAATGGAGCGCGGCGACCGAGCACATTGGCGGTCGCGGAACATCGGCTTTGTCTTTCAGCAATATCATCTGATGCCTTACCTGTCGGTGTTGGACAATGTCCTGGTTCCGCAACTGGCTGCAGAGATCGGCGGCCTCGAGGAGCGTGCGGTTGAGCTGATTCACCATTTCGGCCTGGCGTCGCGACAATTCCACCTACCCTTCGAGCTGAGCGCCGGTGAAAAACAGCGGGTCGCTTTGGCACGGGCGCTTTTGCTGAAACCCAGGATCATTCTGGCCGATGAAATCACCGGCAATCTGGATCCGCACAACGCCGGAATCGTCCTTCGTTTCTTGCACGAGTTTGTCGACCAGGGCGGCTCTGTCGTGCTCGCCACCCATGATGCGGGAGCAGCCGCACAGGCGCATCGCACTCTTTCATTATCTATCGAAAAAAATATGATCGGAACGGAATGAAACGTCGCTTCTTCATACAGGTTTTCTGCCTCAGCCTTTCGCTGTTTTCAAGTCTTTTCGCCACGGATTGGCCCATGTGGCGTTATGACGCCGGTCGCACCGCATCGTCGCCAGAGGAGCTGGCTTCACGCCTTTATCTTCAATGGATGCGCGCTTATACACCCCGAGCGCCTGTTTGGGATGATTCCCTCAATCAGGATCTCATGCCGCTGGATCGTGTGTTGGAACCCATTGTGCTCGGCCAACGCCTGTATGTCGGCTTTAACGATCAGGACAGGGTGGTAGCTCTGGACTTGAACAACGGCGCTGAAGTGTGGTCTTTCTATGCCGATGGTCCCATCCGTCTGCCTCTGGCGGGTTATCAGGGCCGGTTATATTTCACTAGCGATGACGGATATCTCTATTGCCTTTCCGCCGCAAAGGGCGACCTGCTGTGGAAATTCCGCGGCGGACCTTGCAATCGGATGAATCTGGGCAACAAACGGATGATTTCCAGTTGGCCGGCGCGCGGCGGTTTGGTGATCCACGAAAACGTCCTATACTTCGCCGCAGGCATATGGCCCTTCATGGGCATCTTTATACATGCCTTGGATCCCGAGACCGGCAAGGAGATCTGGCGGAACGACGGCAGCGGCGCTCAATATACGGTTCAGCCGCACAATTCGCCCGCTTTTGCCGGCGTAGCGCCCCAGGGGAGTATGGCGATCAGCGGCGCCCGCCTTTTGGTCCCATCCGGACGCTCAGTGCCTGCCTGTTTTGACCGCACTAGCGGCGAGCTGCTCTATTACCGGCTGGCCAACTATAATAAAACCGGCGGTGCTTTTGTATGCGCCACCGACCAGCTTTTTTTCAACCATTATCGCGATCGCGGTACAGATCTCTACGACGCCCATAACGGAGATATGGTGGCCAGAAATCTCGGCAAATATCCGGTATTATGCGGCCATGTTTTCTATATGTCCGGCGATTCCATCGTAGTGCGACATGCGGAAAATCCCAAGCAGATTCAGCGAACGTTGCACGCAGACGCTTCCGGTGATCTGATTAAATCCGGATCGCGGCTCTATGCAGGCGGCGCTGGAAAAATAACCGCGCTCTCCATCCAACCCGACGGCGGTTTGAAGGTAGATTGGATTGAGCGGATAGATGGTACAGTTGGACGCCTGCTCTCCGCATCCGGCAAACTGGTGGCTGTCACGCAGGAGGGTAAGCTGTTCGTCTTTGGCGATAAGCCGCGCCCCCCTGTGGTCGTACAGGAGAAGCGTAAAACCTGGATCCCGGGCCGCAAAGCCCTGGAACAAGTTTCCGCACTCGTGGAGAACGGTGATCGTCCGAATGGGTATGCGTTGATCTCCGGCTTGCAGGATAAAGAACTGGTGGCGGCTCTGGTCCAGGCTACGGATTACACGTTCATCGCCATCGACGCGGATGGCAAACGCATTTCCACTCTGCGCACTTTATTCAATGAATGGGGATATCCTTCCTCCCGGATCCATTTTCTTCAGGCCTCGCCTGCAAGTATGAATATGACGCCTTATTTTGCCTCCCTGATCGTAGTGAACAACCCTGCGGAATGGCTCGAAGCGCCCGCTGCTTTGAACAAATTGTTCTCCTTGCTTCGACCCTATGACGGAAGGTTGTGGATGCCGTCGAATGGGGACCCTGCGGCTGAAGTACTGGACCAGCTGCAAGCGCGTCACGAGTCCGAGCTGACTGTACAGACTCTGGAACACGGCCTGCTGGCGGAAAGAAAAGGGCCCTTGCCGGGAACCAGCAACTGGACGCATCAGTACGGCAATATCGCCAACACCGTTAAATCAGATGACCGCCAGGTCAAGCTGCCTCTGGGATTGCTCTGGTTCGGCGGTGTCAGCAATCTGGACGTTTTGCCGCGGCATGGCCATGGACCGCCTGAACAGATCGTTGACGGCCGATTATTCATACAGGGCATTCAAAGTTTGAGCGCTCGCGACGTCTATACCGGCAGATTGTTGTGGAAACGCGATATGGATAGTCTCGGCACTTTTAACCAGTATTATGATGATTCGTACAAGCTCACCCACCTGGTGGTCAGCACCAATCAGGTGCATATTCCAGGCGCCAACGCGCGTGGTTCGAATTTCGTCGTCGCCGCAGATTTTTTATACGTCATCCAGGGTGATTCATGCCACGTTTTAGACGTACGAGATGGCCGTACCGTTAAGTACTTTGCATTGGTCGAACAAAAGACCGGCGAGGCTCGAGAATGGGGATATATTGGGGTAACCGGCGATCATTTGATCGTGGGGCTTGATTTTGTTCCCTTTTCCTCTATGAACGACCTGCAAATGACCGATCAGGAAAAAGTCGCGCTGTCGACCAAAGAATTGGGCCGGCTGCGACATTTCGGCCAGTTTGACTTGACCGCCAGTCGAACGCTGGCAGTCATGGATCGCCAGACTGGACAAGTGAAATGGCAGATCGATTCGCGCCACGGTTTTATCCATAACGCCATTGTCGTCGGTGGACGTCAACTCTATTGCCTCGACAAGCTGCCGCTGGGCTTGGAAAAGCGTTTGCAACGGCGGGGCGCCGCTGTGCCGTCTGATTATCGTCTTTTGTGCCTGGATATCGAAACCGGCGCCGTCCTTTGGGAAAAGAACACCGGGATCTTTGGCAGCTGGTTGAGTTATTCTCAAGAATATGATCTGCTGTTGCAAGCCACCCGGCCCTCCCGCGACATGGTGATCGATGAAAAAGGGGAGCGCATGGCGGTTTACCGTGCCGCGAGCGGCGAGCTGGTATGGGACAAACCGATTTTGTTCAATAATCCTCCTATTCTGCATCATGATGAGATCATCACCGACAACGCCGCTTATGGGCTGTTGACGGGAGACCCCATTCAGCGGCTGGATCCCATCACTGGAGAATCGATCCCTTGGTCCTATTCACGCAATTATGGATGCAATTACGCCATTGCTTCGGAGCATCTGCTGTCTTTCCGTTCCGCGGCTGCCGGTTTCTATGCTCTGGACAACGATGGCGGCACCGGTAATTGGGGCGGCTTCCGCGGCGGCTGCACCTCCAACCTCATCGCCGCCAATGGCGTCTTGAACGCGCCGGACTATACGCGCACCTGCCAGTGTTCTTATCAGAATCAGACTTCTCTGGCTTTTATCCACATGCCCGAATTGGAATATTGGACATTTAACGATTACACCTGGAATGGCAAACCGGTAAAGAGAGTGGGATTAAATCTTAACGCGCCGGGTGACCGCAAGGCGGCGGATGGCACTCTTTGGCTTGACTTTCCCAGCGTAGGCGGGAAATCGCCGGATTTACCGGTGCAATGGGATACCACGGGTGTCCGTCGGATCCGACGACACGCATTGACGCTGCCGCCGAATGGATGGGAGTGGGTGGCGGCCTCGGGTTTGTCCGGCACTCTGCGTCTGGCCGTGACGATCGCCGGTGAGCCCATGCCTGACGCACGCTATACCGTCCGGCTTCATTTTGCCGAGCTGGAACCCATCAAGCCCGGTGAGCGGAAATTCGATGTTTTCTTACAGAAACGAAAAGTGATGCACGATTTTGATATCGCGGCCGCTGCAGGCGGCGTGTACCTGCCGGTGATCAAATCATTCGAGCACATCGCGGTTGATCAACAGCTGTTTATCGAGTGCGCTCCTAGTGAAACCGGCAGCTCACATCCGCCGCTGTTGTGCGGTATCGAGATTATCCAGGAGGCTTTATGACACCCCTGAGACGATCCTTGCTCGGCGCATTGTTGAAAATGACCGCTGTTCTTCCATTTTCGTTTCCATCGCTCCTTTCCGCTAAAAATAGCTGCATCGTCTACGTCGGCACTTATACCAAAACCGACAGCAAGGGCATTTATGCTTTTTCTTTCGACCCTGATACCGGCCGCCTGCATCCGCTGGGGCTGGCCGGGGAGGCCGTGCATCCATCCTTTTTAGCCATCCATCCCAACGGCCGCTACCTCTATGCGGTGCAGGAAGCGCCTTCTTCGCAGGACCCGCAGGTGGGCCTGATCTCTGCTTTCTCGATCGATCCGCAGACCTATCAGCTCACGCCGCTTGGCGATGTCTCCTCAGCCGGCGACGGCCCCTGTTATCTACACTTGGACCATAGCGGCCGCTTTCTTTTAACCGCCAACTATGGCAGCGGCAGTGTCGTAGTCTTTCCAATTCTGGCCGATGGTCGTTTGGGAGAGCCCTGCTCGCGGGTGCAACATCAAGGGACCGGAACCGATCCAGTCCGGCAGAAAGGTCCGCACGCCCATTCCATCCGCTTTTCGCCGGATCAGCGATTCGTCCTCTCTGCTGATTTGGGCTTGGATAAGCTGATGATCTATCGCTTTGACCGGCAGACCGGCGCTTTGACTGCCAACGATCCACCCCACCTCCAGACCGCAGCCGGAGCCGGGCCACGACATTTCGCCTTTTCTTCGGACAGCCGCTTTCTTTATTTAATCAATGAATTGAATTCTACCCTCGTCGCAGTCAAATGGGATCGTAAAAACGGTCGGCCGACTGTAGTGCAGACGATTCCAACCCTGCCGCCATCTCTTATCGAAGGCAACAGTACGGCGGAGGTACAAGTGCACCCTAATGGGCGTTTTGTTTATGGCTCCAATCGGGGCCATGACAGCATTGTGGTGTTTCGTCGTGATCGCCGCAAAGGTGTTTTGACGCTGGTCGAACATGTTTCGACGCGGGGAAAAACTCCACGTCACTTTGCCATCGATCCCAGCGGAAAATGGTTGATCGCCGCCAATCAGAATTCAGATTCGATCAGCGTGTTCCGCATTGACCTGAAGACCGGCCGACTCACAGCGGAGCATCAGCCGCTGTTTGTGAGCATGCCGGTATGCATCTTATTTGCCGAGACCAAATAACTGGGACAACAAGTCGATGACCTGCAAAGAAAGAGTGCGGGCGGTTTTAAATCGCCAACCGGTGGACCGGTTTCCGGTTGATCTTTGGCATACGCCTGAGGTGGCGGATATGTTGAGACGCTATTTCGGCGTTGCGGACGATTTCGCCATGTGGAAATCGCTGGGTTTGGACAAAATCGTCTGGGATTTTATCGAATACCGAGCGGATGAGGGCGAGTCCGCCGGCGCGCAGGTGGGGGCCGGCGCTGAAGACAAGGTTGCTGTTCGAACCACATGGGGTGCGCCGCTCAGAGCGATACAGGCGGGCGCCGCCCATTATGATGAGGTCGCGGAACCGCCCATGCGCTCTTTCGAAGAGATTATCCAGGTGAACGAATATCCCTTTTGGCCGGATCCGGATCGATTTGATTATAAAGGCGCGGCGGCGCTGGCGCAACAAGCGGCTGAGGATTTTTGCGTCATCGGACCGTGGGTTTCTTTTTTCGAGATTTACTGCCAATTGCGCGGCCTGGAGCAGGCCATGATGGATCTGGCCATCAGGCCGGACTTTGTCGATGCCGTGCTTGATCGCATCGAAGACATCCAGACGCGCATGCTGCACCGGTTTTTCAAACAGGCGCAGACCTGGATCGATCTGATTTTTATCAGCGATGATATCGGCGGGCAAAACGGCCTGATGCTTTCACCCGCTTCCTGGCGTAGACACTTGAAACCGCGGCTGAAAAGATGGTGCGACCTGGCGCATGATTATGATGTGCGCGCCTTTTATCACAGCGACGGAGGATTTGCCCCGGTATTGGACGAACTGCTGCGCTGTGGAGTGGACGTGCTCAATCCTATTCAACATCGTTGTCCCGGCATGGAGATGGAGGCCCTGAAACGTGAGTATGGAGACCGGGTTGTTTTTCATGGCGGTGTCGACAATCAACGGGTGCTGCCGTTTGGAACGCCTGAGGAAGTGAGAGCGGAAACAGCTTGGTGTATGCAGACGCTGGGCGCCGGGGGAAAAGGATATATCTGTTGTTCCTGTCACAACGTCCAAGCCGGCACGCCGGTAGAAAACATCCTGGCCATGGTGCAAACCGTGCAGAATGGATAGGCAGGAGGCCTTGGAATAACGGCCTTGCCAAGGAGCCGCAGGGCGAAGTCCTTGGCAAGGTGATGCGGTCACAGCGTTTCAGCCGAAAACGTGTCGCCCTGATTCAAATCGCCGGTTTTCAATCCTTTGGTGAACCAACGCATGCGCTGCTCTGAAGTGCCGTGGGTAAAAGCATCCGGCACCACGCGCCCTGCAGTCTGTTTTTGGATACGGTCATCCCCAACCGCGCTGGCCGCGCCCAACGCCTCCTCGATATCTCCCTCTTCCAGAATATTGCTCATTTTGTGCGCGTGATGCGCCCACACGCCGGCGAGAAAGTCGGCCTGCAGCTCGAGACGCACCATCAGCTGGTTGTATTCCCGCTGGCTCATTCGATTCTGATAAGCGGCTATTTTGTCCATGATTCCCAGCTGTTGCTGTACATGATGGCCCACTTCATGAGCAATGACATAGGCCGCAGCAAAATCGCCGGGAGCGTTATGACGGTTTTTCAGCTCTTCGAAAAAAGAGAGATCCAAATACACCTTTTCATCCCCTGGACAGTAAAACGGTCCGGTGGCGGCGCTGGAGAAGCCACAGGCTGATTCAACCATGTCGCTGTATAAAACCATGGTGGGTTTGCGATAGGTGTAGCCGGCATTTTGAAACAGGACGGTCCAGACGTCTTCTGTATCGCGGAGAACGACTTTGGTAAAGCTGGCCAATTGGTTCTCCTCCGCACTGGGAGTGCGCGACGTCTGTTCCATGCCGCCGGCGGGAATGTTTTGCAGAACCTGCTGGGGATCTCCGCCCAGCAGATAAACCAGCAGCACCACGACCAATGTGCCGACGCCGCCGCCGACCACACGTCGCGTGGTTGTGTCGCGACGGTCTTCGACGTTTTCGCTTTCTCTTCTGCCTATCCAACGCATGTGCTTTCTCCTGAGATCATTTAAATTTCTCTTTAAAGGACAACATCTCAATATACAAAAAAGTAGTGAAAAGAAAAATATTATTGATTATTTTACACGAAGCGTATAACGTGATAAAGCTTTCGGTTGCAGTGTGTGTCGTTCACAGGGCGGAAAACGAAAGGAAAAGGTGGCCATGAAGCTGCGCGCGCGTTATCTGGAAACACTGCTTTTCAATCACCCTGATAAGGTTCCGTTTGAACCCGGACAGCCTCGGGAAACGACCTTGTTGCGCTGGCAGGAGGAAGGTTTGACAGACCCTGAGCACTGGTTTGAACAACTGTGGAGCGCAGCCGGTCTTGATGGAGAACGCCCCATCGTTCACACTAAAAGTTTGGACGTCAATTTTCGTATGATTCCGACCTTTACAGAAAAGGTGCTTGAACACCGGGACGGACATTATATTGTGCAGGACTGGATGGGCAACATCACCGAGATTTCAGACACCTATGATTTCACCTATTTGAGAAATCCGCGGGATTTTGTAACCCGCAAGTGGCACCGGTTCCCGGTCGAGAACCGTCATGATTTTGAAGCAATGAAACAACGGTATGATCCGCATGATCCGCTTCGCTGGCCCTCTTCGGCGGAGATTTCCTCCGCTCCTCGTCAAGACCGGGATCGGTTCGTTTGGCTCCCATTCTCCGGTGTCTTTTGGCAGCTGCGGGAATGGTGCGGATTTGAACCATTGTGCCGCCTGCTGGTCGACGATCCGGAATTTGTTCAGGAGATGGCTGATTTTTGGCGGCAGTTCGTTCTGACCGTGATGGACCGCGCTCTGGCGACCGCAACTGTCGATGGCCTTCACATCAGCGAGGATATGGCCTATAAAGAAAAAAGTATGATCAGTCCGGCAATGACGCGAAAGTATTTGTTGCCCGCCTGGTCGGCTTGGATCGATCGAGCCAAACAGGCGGGCGTTAAGATTTTTGATATGGACTCGGATGGATGCATCGATGAATTGATTCCCATCTGGATTGAAGCAGGTTTCAATGTGTGCGATCCCATCGAAGTAGCGGCCGGCTGCGATATCAACCAGTATCGCAAACGATTCGGCAAAGCGATGGCCTTTCGCCAGGGAGTGGATAAACGATGCATCGCCGCCGGCGGCAAGGCAATTGAACAGGAACTGGAACGGATCGCTCCCGTGGTGCAGGACGGCGGCTACATTCCTGGATGCGATCACGGCGTTCCTCCTGACGTCTCCTGGCCCGATTTTATCCATTATGCGCGCAAACTTGCCCATATGACCGGTTGGCTATAAAAGGCCACTGGTCCCCGCATTCTATTGTCCCAGCGGTCGGGCCGCCAACGATTGACAAGGACAACGGGCTGTTTTTTGCTGTATGTCTCTTTACGCAAAATCCATTTCGGCGCTGCCTGATGCAATGATCTTTGTCAAGCTCAAATAGCCCATTGCAGCCTAGTTAGCGATGAGGGCCCGCCGGACGGTCGGTTTAGCGTAGCAGCAGAACGGTCTGCCACGGAGACAGCCGCAGAGCCGCACGGCCGGATTCATCACGGGCAGCGGCGGTGATTTCCGCCGTCACTGGGTCCAACTTTATCCAGTCGCCGATGTTCGTCGCAGTGACCACGCCTTGCCACTCCTGATCGTCCACATTTGTCAGTTGCAGAATCTGACGCCCCTCTCTTTGAAAGCGGCTCACCACCATCTTTCCCGACCACGGTTCAGGAAGAAATTCCGGCTTTATGGCCAGGATCAGATCAGCCCCTGAAACTGGCGCCAGACCATCGTCTCTCATCAGCACGCCACCCCGATTGCGAAACAGGGCTAATTTTTTTTCTGTCCCTGGCTCTAGAGTGCAACCGGCCGGTATCAATAACGCGTTACTGCTCAGATCGCCGATGCGCAATACGCCGTTGGCGTCCACCACCGCTGTAGCCAGCCACTCATGATCCACCAGAAGAAAGTTGATCTGATGCTGTTGCAGGGTCTGTCCAAGGAGCATGAACGAATCGACGATCTTGCGCGCTCGCGTCGATTGATTTTGCAGCGATAAATATTCTCCTTGGGGTCGATATTCTTCCCATAGATCCCGAATCGGATAATAGAGCAGAACAGAAGCGCTAGGCCGGCTGTCGGCCAACAGTGCGTTCAACCTGCCGACGAAATCCCCATACGCTTTGACCTCTTCAGCCGGCCGCTGATCGATGTCATAATACAGAGTAAAATCAGTAACTCCCCACGCCGCCTGCCAGGCTGCGGTTGCGCGCATTTTGTCCAATGAAGCCGGTCCGCGACCGTTCAGGGTTTGTTCAAAATCGCTGACCTCGGTCATGACGTGCCGCCGGCCGTTGAGAATAACTGCGGACAAAGGCAATGCCGCTGTGAGCCAGCCCTGGTGCACCACCTCCTGCGGATCAGAGGAGAGCATGTCCAGACCGGGTATATCCATGCGTCCCAGCACTTTAAGGGCATTACCCTCCAGCGGAACATGGTGGACGAGCGACTCTTCGCGCAGGGTGTGGCCGGATGAAGCGACTCTGTTTTGAGCGCACCATTTCTGTAAAGCGCCGAAATACCGTTCACTGACCAGGTCCGCAACCAGCGACCAGAACCGGCGGCGCACTGAACGGTCTTTTTCTTCATCGCCGCTGAACAAGCTGAGCCGTTGATTCTGCAACTTTTGACCGTATTTCTGCTGATAACGCTCCTCCAGGTCGTAGACCCAAGGAACAGACGGCAATTCCGGCAAAGTCGAATCCACGTTGTCTACGATCGGCACTTTGGATCGAGACGGTTCAGATATCTGACCGAGATCGACGGCGATGAGGGAGGGTTCGTCAGTGAAAAAAGCCCTGATGTTGTATCGCTGCAGATTCTGCAAGCGTAGAAGATATTGATCATGAGTCGACCGGATGAAGGATTGCACCGCGCGGTCGTCCATGATGTTGATGTACCGGCGCACCGCATAAAAGTTGTTCGCTGCGTGAGTGTATTCGAAAGCCGAGCGCAGGAGAAACGGAGAGGATCGCCTGGCATCATAGGCCAACTCCTGCGCTTCATACTGCGGATTTTTTTCCAACACCAGTCCACCTGCGGCGCCGGACGGATAGCCCTGCTCATCATAGATCCAGAAAATCAACCCAGCCTCTTGGCCGTTGTGCAGCCCCTGGATCAGCGTCTGCCAGTGCGCATCGCTGCGCAGATATTCCTCAAATGCCACATTGACCACCAATCCGCCCAGGCCGCGTTCACGAAATGAGCGCATAGCCTCTGGAGTGGCACGGTCAGGAGGTATGCCATGGATGATTTTGAGCGGACGGTCTTGGGGCAATGGATTCCGCCATCGCGCTAGCCAGGCTTCGGGCAAAGGATCGCCGCCGGCATGCAACATGGGTGCGACCATCAAACTTGCGGCCAAAGAAAAAAGACAAAGATTTCGATGCATAGAACGCCTCTTTGAATGGATTTAGCGTCGCACCCAGGTTAACTGGAGCTGCAATACAGGAGCATTCAAGCCTGGCCCCATCATCAAACTGGACGTTTGTTTCAGTCTACTCCAATAGAAACGTCGCGATCTCATGCGGCGCGCATTCGCAACGGATGCGGCCGTTCTGTGGATGCAGTTGCTCAATCGGTCGTTCCAGCAGATCCGTTTTATGGACCTTGCGGACATGCGCCGGCAGATGGAGTTCAACCGAGTGGCGGCGGCCGGTGGTTTCAAATCCCCGGACAATCACGCCTTTTCCAGTTAGCGCGGGTTTCAAGGCTGTCATGATAAAGCCCGGCGAAAAAGAAAGAAAGGGCTTGGTCGTTTTCCTTCCTGGTCTCGCCACTAGAGGCACATTGAAAGATTGGCCCGAAGAAAACAGGTCAGCTTTTTCCCAGCCGCCGGCGTGGCTTTTGAGGGAATAGAAAAATCGGTGCGTGCCATGTTCAGCTGCAAGTTGGGTCTGTGTGCTGGATTCATATCCGGGAACCTTTTTGCGTAAACCGGCTTTTTGATAATAGGTATAATTGCGGAAGGCACGAAGCAGCGCCATTTCCAACCGGGCGCCCTGTAACCAATAGCCTGGAGTGCCTTTATTGAGCAGGGCAACGCCATGCAGGCCGTCTGAGCAATCGACCCAGGTCTGCGCCGCATAATGACCTTCGGGTCTCGGCGTTGCCGCGAACGGCGTCTCATACGTCCGTTCGATCTTGTCCGCTTGCAGGGTGAGGGGGAACGACACTTTGATCATGACGTCTCCGCCGGAGAAATCTTCTAGGCAGGTCGCGAAATCGATTCGGGGCAGGTGATGATACAGTCTGACCTCGCGCTGCAGCCGGCAGTCTTGAAAGGGGCTGATAACAGAGAGGGCCGTGCCCAAAGCATCCTGTGTGCATACTATGGAGGCAGCGGCATATTCCGCAGTGGATTTTTCTACGCCGGTTAGATAGAGAGGCCCTTCCAGATCAGGATTCTCTTCCTGCATGGCGATGACCGCGTTCCCAGGGCCCCGCAGCAGTTCGTGGTCGAGCTTTTTATCATAGATGGATATCAGATCGCCGGTGACTGGATCCCATTTGATTGAAAAAAATTCATTTTCCAGGCGATTCGTTTTCAAAGAGGGTTTTCTCTCCGGCGCTGGGACAATACGGTAGCAGACAGCGGAAAGAGGCGGCAGATTCTGTGCCAGCCAAACCCAGGCTGGACCTTCCTCATCGTCCGTCTCTGTCATCAGGCGCAACGGATGAAGAACGCCTTGCTCATCCTGTAGTGCAAAGGAAGAGCTTGCAGGCAGGCCGAGTTCCGCGGCAGGCACGCTGCACAACTCGGTTCGAGGAAAAGACAGTGTGTTCAGAATGGTGAGATATCCGGTTTTATCGGCTTGCCAGAAATTGCAGGCGATCGCTCTTGATTGTTTCAACACCGCCTGCTGTTCCGCCATGGCGTTTTCATAAACCGTATCGTGATGACTGCCGCCGATGATATCGTGAAAATGAGTAAAAAGCAGCCTTTCCCATAGGTGTTGCATGGTCTCAGCGGGATAGGTGGATCCATTCAGGGAGGCCAGGGTTGCTATGACCTCTGCATTGAACATCCAGGCTTCAGCGGCTCGATTGCGCTTTTTCAATTCAATACGATTGTCGAAAGTGCCGCGCAGGTCGGCGGCGCGATAGGGAGGATTGAAATCCCAATCCAGCCTGGGCAGATCTTGGGCAGAGGCCGCAATCAAGTTCATGTATTCCGTTGCCGTCACTACATGCATCTCTGCATCCGCCAAGCCGTAGGGCGTCAGCAGCTCTTTGGTTTTCTCTTTAATCGTATCGAATTTTTCCGGCAAACGGGCTACGTCGCTGCCAAAAGGCACCAGAACATGACCGGAAGACTGATGCGCCAGATTGATTTCCAGCTGCTTGGAACTGAAATCATAACCTCCAGCCAGCCAATGAGTTAGAATTTCAGAGCCATCTGGCGATCGCCAATAGAAATTGGTCGGCATGGCGGCAAAATCCCTTTCGATTGGAATATCCCGCCAAAAAAAGTTATATTCATACCCGCTACGCGCAAGAATTTGCGGCATTTGCGGGATTTGTCCAAAGGTGTCTATGAACCAGCCGCAGCGTGAGCGCACGCCGAATGTTTCGTTCAGCCATTGCTGTCCCACCAGAATCTGTCGGATCAAAGCCTCACCGCACGGCTCTGCCACCTCTGGCATGACGAGCAGACCGCCGACCAGGGCCAGCCGGTTTTGTTCCAGCATGGTCCTGAAAAGCGCTTTCTCCTCATCTGAGCAGCTGTTCCAGTAGTCTCGAATGAGATAGACCTGATCCTGAGTAAAGCGGAACTCGGGACTCTCCTTGAACAGTTTCATGGCGCTGTCCATGATCTCCCGAGTCCAGGAACGCGTGGTCGCGTAGCTCCAGTACCACTCTACATCAATATGCGAATGGGGCATTATATGAAAAGTGCGGTTTGCGCTTTTTGGCTCCTCTGCCAGGGCGATCGTCGTGAAGGCCATAACGATTAGAGCCCCGAACAGGCTTTTTCCCAGGAAGGATAGAGCCGCTTCTATCGTTGGAATCATAGAGCATCCTTTTAGCTTGACATCGTGTTTTGCAGCCTTTTTGGGATAAGGGATGGACCTTGCTGAGAGACAACGGATTCAATATAGTCATTCGCCATTTGGAATTCCATGATAATTTCGTAGAGCGATTGCCGAACCGGCAACATGGGATGTCTGATAAAAAATGATTGAGTATGGCCGGCAAATGCATTACTTTATCGATGCAGGGGGAATAGTCGTCTTTACAGGCATCGAACCAGAGCAGTTTCTGCTTCCATTTTTACAGGCATAACATGAGAAGAGCCTTGATCGCGATTCTTGTACTTCTCCTGACAAGCTGTGCTGAAAAGCAGCCGAACCGGCTGTATGATGGCGCTCTACGGCAAGCCGTAGCACGTCAGTTGGAGGTTCAAAAGCAGTTGGGCCGGAACCGGTCTGCAGCCCTTTTTGCAGTATTGGCAGGCCATCTCACCGACGCCGAGCGTGATGCCCTGCACTGGCTTTATGCCTGGATGCCGCTCAGCGATCTGGCGGATTACGATGGCCTGTTCTACCTTCGTCAGGTGCGCACCACTTTGCTGGCCCGTCAAGAGATGCCCTGGGGCGCATCCCTGCCACAGAATCTTTTCCTTCATTTTGTCCTGCCATTGCGGGTTAACAATGAAAACTTGGATACCGCACGAACAGTCTTTTACCGCATGCTCAAGCCTCGTATCGCCGGGCTGACACTGCGTCAGGCCGCGCTGGAGGTCAACCATTGGTGTCACGAGCACGTCACCTATCGAAGCTCGGATAGCCGCACCTCCAGCCCGTTGGCCACGATGAAAAATGCTCTGGGCCGCTGCGGCGAGGAATCGGTTTTCACGGTTTCAGCCTTGCGAGCTGTCGGCATTCCGGCCCGGCAAGTGTACGTGCCGCGCTGGGCGCACACCGATGACAATCATGCCTGGGTGGAAGTCTGGTTGGATGGTCGATGGTATTTTTTAGGCGCCTGTGAACCTGATCCGGACCTGAACATGGGATGGTTCAAAGAGGCGGCGCGTCGCGCCATGCAGGTGCACACGCGGGTGATGGGGCCCTACGTGGGGCCGGAAGAGCTTTTGGCTGCAAGTCCGCGCCACCGTGAGATCAATGTACTGTCCCGCTATGCACAGGTCAAACCGTTGGCAGTGCGAACTATAACCGATACCGGTCTGATTGTCAAGGATGCTCAGGTTTCGTTCGGGCTGTATAATTACGGCGAATTTTATTCTCTGGCCAAACGAACGACCAATGCCGATGGCTGCTGCTCCCTGCATACCGGTTTCGGCGATTTGCTGATTTGGGCCCATTGCCGAGATCTAGTGGGTTATTGCAAAGCACAGGTTGCCGCGCAGGACACCGTGATCCTCCGTCTCGCACCTTTTTCCAGCCAGAGCCGGATCGTTGATTTGGATTTTTCGCCGCCCATCTCTCTTCCCGCTCTTGACGATACCATCCCGCCGCAAACCTATGAGCGGCACCGGAAGCGTCTGCGCCATGAGGACAGTCTGCGCGCTGCTTATGAAGCGACTTTTATGGATTCCTGCAGCGCCATTCGCTTGGCGCACGATCTGGATCTGCCGGCTGACACCCTCTGGACCTTCTTGTCGGCCAGCCGCGGCAATCATCAAGAAATCCTCCGCTTTATTAGCCACGCGCGTCATAATCATCGGCGTCTGCTGTGGCCCATGTTGCGGGTTCTCTCAGAAAAAGATTTGCGGGATGCCAGAGCGGAGGTTCTGCTCGATCATCTGATGACTGCTGCAAAAACGGCAGTCGTAGAGCGCGATCCGGAGTTTTATGTTCGCTATGTCCTTAATCCGCGTCTGCGCAATGAGCGGTTGAGCTCCTGGCGAAGCTTGATAGTGAATGATCTGAGTCCCACCATGCGGGATTCCGCGGTCGGCGATCCGGAGCTGGCCGTTGATTGGGTGAAAAGGCGCCTTCGCCTGGATGAACAGGCCAATTACTATCATGTGCCGTTGACGCCCACAGGCGTTTGGGAACTGCGCGTGGCTGATGCGCTATCGCGTGATCTGTTTTTCATCGCCCTTTGTCGCAGCCTTGGCATTCCCGCGCGCCTCGATCCGCTGTTCGAAACGCCGCAGTATTGCCCTGCCGGGTCGCACCAGTGGCGCACCGTCTGCTGGAATACGGAGATCGCTTTGCCGGCGGAAACCGCAAACCTACTTTTATCTTCACGAGATTCTTCAATCCTGAACCCGCAATATGGAACCCATTTCACCCTGGCACGATATCAAAATAACGCTTACACCACATTAATGTTGGAGGGATTGTCTTTGCAGAACGCTCCGGTGCCGTTGAGAGTGCCTGAGGGGGAGTATCTGGCGATCACGGGCAACCGTCAGCCGGATGGCGCTGTGCTCACCCGCATGATGTTTTTCCATTTAGCGCCTGGCAATGAAAAACCTCTGCCGTTGTCCTGGCGGCATGCGCCTGTGGTTAAGGACTCCCTGGCCGTTTTGCCCCCGGCATCCCGGCTGCACGGCGACCACGGCGCAGAGATCGACTTGAATGAACTTGCGCGTGATCGCGGTTTGATCCTCGCCTGGCTGGATCCGGGTCGTGAGCCATCTCAGCATGTACTGCGAGAATGGCAGGATCTGCGCCCATTGTATGAGAACTGGAGCGTCGCCATCATCGCGTGCGTCCAAAAGTCCCAGAGGGAGAGTCTGAAAGCGTACCGCCTTCCCAAACAGCTGCAGGTTTTACCGGATCCGGAAAACGGTTTGCGCCGCAGCATAGAGTCCTCCCTTGGCTCTGTTGCGCTGCAGGAGGAACCGGTATTGCTGTTTATTGACAGGAAAGAGAGAATCATGCTGATCCATCAAGGCTACCAGATCGGTGTGGGTCAACGTCTTTTACAGTACATGGCGCGGACAGCAATTCCCTAAGAGAACTATTGGGCCCTCGACCATTTTAAACATTATCCTGTTAATCATAAGAAGATTTATGAAAAGGAGGGAGGTCATGAGAACGCGTGTACTGTTTCTTTTCGTCTTTGCCCTGCTGATTGGGACCGATGCATGGGCGCAGCCCTCATCAAACCTGATCCGGTTGCCTGCGCCGGACACGACCGGCGGTCGGCCGTTGATGCAGGTTTTAAAAGAACGCCGGTCCATTCGATCCTACAGTGATCGTGTTTTGTCCGACACAACATTGTCCAATCTGCTCTGGGCGGGTTTTGGCGTGAATCGGCCTGATGGCCGCCGAACGGCGCCCTCGGCGCGCAATCGCCAGGAGATCAATATTTATCTGTTCAAGCAGGATGGCGTGTTTATCTATCGGGCGGCGGAAAACGCCCTGGAGCGAATTTCAACCCAGGATCTGCGCAAATTGACCGGTTCGCAGGACTTTGTCGCCACGGCGCCGCTCAACCTGCTCTATGTCGCGGACATGGCCAAATTGAATGGGGCTTCATCCGACGAGGCGGCTCTATACATCGGAGCGGACTGCGGGCTGATTGTAGAAAATGTCTATCTCTACTGCACATCTGAGGGGCTGGCCACGGTGGTTCGCGGTATGGTGAACCGATCCGCGCTGACCGATACGCTCAATCTGCCGGCGAACCAACGCATTGTACTGGCACAGACCGTCGGTTATCCTCAATGAAGGGGAGAATGTGATTTTTCCTCCTTCAACGGTCATCATGACCATCGTCTGCCCTTAACGTCTCGACGGACGAAGAGGCTCTATCCGTGGATCACCATCTACCGGCTGTCACTCCCTGCGCTGGGACGAGAGATCCGCATTCGAAGAAACGATGGCAGCGGTAGGTGCTTTTACCGCATGCAGGCTATAGGCTTGGTGAAACCCATCGAGATGATGTTGTTGCCGTAAGCATGTATTTGACAGGGCGGCAAATAACATCCATACAATCGATTTACTGTTGTTGAACTTTGCAAACAGGAGGCCGGTATGATGAACAGCAGAAGAGATTTTTTAAAACTGTCGGGACTAAGCGGGGTGGGCTTGGCCGGCGGCAGCGGTCTGCTGCACTGTTCCAAGCAGAAGGATCGGGAGGACATCGCCGTTGTCAGCCGGCGACGGGAGAAAGCGCATGTGCAGCGATTCAATATGTCCGGCTTTGCCGCGCCGCCCTTGGAGATCGTTCGTGTTGGCATCATAGGAACCGGGCAACGGGGGCCGGCGTATGTGAGAAACTTGAAACATATCGAAGGAGTGGAGATCAGAGCCTTATGCGATCTTCGACCGGAAAAACTGCAAAGCGCCAGAGCCCTGCTCGACGGCACTTTACACCGTCCCGACCTTTACACTGGAGCGGAAGACTGGAAGCGGGTTTGTGAACGGAACGATATCGACGTGGTGGTGTTGACCACGCCCTTTTACATGCATGCGCCCATGGCGGTGTATGCGATGAAATGCGGAAAGCATGCGGTATCCGAGGTGCCGGCGGCAGCGACGATCGAGGAGTGCTGGGATTTGGTGGAGACCGCGGAAAAGACCAAGCGGCACTGCATCATGATGGAGAATATGAGCTATCTTCCGTTTCAGCTTCTCACCCTGAATATGGCCCGGCAGGGGGTTTTCGGCACAGTGGTGCATGGAGATTGCGCTTACAATACCTCCAAGATGGCCAACAATTTCTCCAAGACCATGTATTGGGACATGTGGTGGCTGCGGCAATATGCCTCTCGCAGAGGCAATATCTATCCGACCCATGGTCTCGGCCCTGTAGGTCTGATTATGAATATCAATCGAGGCGATAAATTTGAATTCCTCGTTTCTGTGGAGAGCAACGATTTCATGATGCAGGCTAAAGCGCGCGAGCTCGCTGAAACGGATGATTTCTTTAAACCATTTGCGGAAAAAACCTACCGGGGTAATATGAACGTCACCACAATTCGGACGACGATGGGCCGAACCATCATGCTGCAACATGACGCAACAGATCCGTCTCCGCATGCCTATATCCACGGCATTTACGGAACCAAGGGCTCTGCGCTTTTCGACCCGCAGCCGCCGCGGCTTGCGGTGGGCAAACACGCCTGGGTCTCTGCGGAAGAGTTTAAAGAGCTAGAGGAAACCTACACCGCGAAAATAACCCGGCAGATGACCGAGTCCGCTCAGCGCATCGGCGCCGGCCACGCAGGCACGGATCTGCTGGAGATGTGGAGATTGATCGATTGCCTTCACAACGGTCTGCCGTTGGATATGGATGTGTATGATGCCGCCGCTTACAGCTGCATCGTGCCGCTGAGCCAGTGGTCGGTGCTCAATCGATCCAATTCCATCGATATTCCGGATTTTACCGCCGGCGCCTGGAAGAGCAACCCGTTGAACATGGATATCAACCTGCAGCGGGGAGGCAATACTCCCATTATCGCTTAAATCGTGGATCCGCTGGTGTAAGCGCCGTACGCTTCCACCATCTCTGCCACTCGTCGAACCCGGTGTTCCAGGGCATCAGGCGGCACTTGGTCCGCCACGCCCAACACATATCTCGGTTCTGTTGTCATGACCTCGAGTACCTGCCGGACGTGCCGTTCGAATTCCGCTTCTGGGACCAGCGCGGTGAAATAAACTCCCGGCAGGCCGCCCCATAGAATGGTGCGTCGGTTCCCAGCCCATTCCGCCCATTGTTCCACTGCGAGATCGCCCACCGGGGCCGGCGTCAATGCTTCCAAAACCGTTACCGGCAGCGAAGCCTCTTGACGCAGCAATCCTTTCAGCGAACCATCCATATGGATAAAGCTGTATTTTCCGGCCAGGTGAATTTTTTCGAGCCAATCCGTTTGATCCGCCTTTATGTATTTTTCAAAAAAGGCAGGACCCACCATTTCGGAGGAAAGGTTTTCCGGAATCATCAACGCTTCAGCTGGACAGCGGACCGTGCAATCAACCGCCTCATCCAGCTTTTTCTTCATCACTTGCAGCGTATGTTCCAATTCATCGGCTGCGTCAAAGACCAGTTCGGTCAGCGCAGCTATGCCGCAGTCCAACACCAGCAGTTGCATCCACGGCGTATGCGGCAGGTAGGCCAGGTGAATGCCGGCTTGCTGAATATGTTCCTGACGACGGAGCGCAAAAGAGTAATCCGCTTCGAAAAACATATGTTCATAATAGTATCGCCAGGTTTTCAGGTCATGCGCGGATTTGATGAAATGTTCGATGGGAGCTTCGGAAAAGGAATCGGGCAGAAATTCCCAGCAGTCCTGCAGCGTGCCCACCGGCGTGGTCAAAGTGGTCACTTTTTTATTGCCGTGATGCTCGACAACCAGAGAGCAGTCTTCCAGATTCGTTTGATAGGGGTAATATCCTTGCAGATAAAATCCCACGTCGAGCTGACGATGCCACTGGACGTAATCTGCACTGGATTTGAAATCAACGGGTTTTACTCCGCGGCCTATCAAGCCGGTAGCCCAATAATCCAGATCCGCATACCACGGGACGCGATCCGGTTTTTCGCCTTGGAACAGAGTCAAGAGTCGTTGGCGTGTGGTCATCGTTCTCCCTATATTTTTTTTCTCAAGGTCAGATCAAGAATGACGGCAAGCACCAGAATCGCTCCTTGCACCACATACTGGTAGAACGAACCGATGCCCAGAAGGTTCATGCCGTTGGCGAATACCGCCAGAATCAAGGCGCCCAGCAGGGTTCCAGATAATGTGCCTTCTCCGCCGGCCAGACTGGTGCCGCCAAGAACGATGGCCACGATAACATCGAATTCAAAACCGATGCCTACATTGGGATCTCCGGAAGAAAGACGGGAGGCCAATAGGACGCCGCTGATGCCGGCCATGGTTCCAGATAAGGTGTAGAGAAGCAGTTTTACCCGTTTAACCGGGATTCCCGCCAGATTAGCAGCCTGTAAATTGCCGCCCATGGCATAGATGTGTCGGCCGAGCACGGTTTTAGTCAGGAGGAAATGACAGATTGCGATCACCATCATCATGATGACCACCAGAAGCGGCAAAGGCCCGAAATGGGTTTCTCCCACAAAGCCGAAACTATTCGGCAAACCGTTGACCACAGCGCTGCCGCCGCTGAGAATATAAGCCAATCCGCGGGAAATGTACATAGTGCCCAGCGTCGCGATCACCGGCGGAATACCGGTGGCTATGATCAGCGAGCCGTTGAGCGCTCCAGAGACAATCCCAATGAGTATGCCGGCTGCAAACGCCAGTGGAAGGGGAAGACCGGCAACAGACAACCGGGCGGCCGCCACGCCCGCCAGAGCCAACACACCGCCTATGGATAGATCAAGCCCGCCGCTGATCATCACCAGGGTGACTACGGAAGCGGAGAGGACCGTCAGGCTGACCTGGCGTAGAATGTTCAGTATATTGTAACCGCTGGAAAAATTCTGCGATCCCAGGGAGAGGACTAGAGAGACGCTGACAAGAATGAGCAACAGAATCAGATTTTGCGAACCTCGTTTTTTCATCTCTGGTCGCCTTCCTTGGACGGATACTGAGCCTTCAGCCATTCCAGTGCTTGCTCCGGCACTATTTTGACAAAAGGAAGATGCTGCAAACGGTAACTGGAATCGCCCTGCAACACCTGCTGCAGCAGCGCCCAGCCGGCGTCCGCGATGTCTTTGGGCGGATTGGCGACAGCCACTTTTAACGGCGATTCGGGCTTGAGCAGCTCCTTGATGATGGGTTCCGATCCTCCAATGCCGGCAACCAGAACCTGCTTCAAGCCGATTTCCCGAACTGCGTCCACAATGGCCAAAGCCGAGTCATCATTGATGCCAAAGGCGATGTCCAAGTCCGGATGCGCTTGCAACATGTCCTCTGCGGCGCGCAGCGCTTTATCGCGAACGCCATAGCCGTTGACTTCCTGCAGCAGAACGGCTTGAGGAAAGACTTTACGCACTCCCTCGAGAAATCCCTGCTCCCGCTTGTCCACCTCTGCGATGCCAACTTGGCCTACAATCCCTATGCGTGGGGATGAGCCGGAATGAATTTTTTTCCACTCGGCGGCCGCCGTTTCACCGGCCAATTGCCCGCCTTGAAGATCTTCGCCGACAACGGTCGGCGCAACCGGCTCGCTGGGATTGATGTTGTAGGCGATGACCGGAATGCCGGCCTCTTTGATCTTTCGCAGCATTTTGACCGCCATGCGACTGTCCAAAGGAGCGAACGCGATACCGTCGGGACGACGAATGATGAGATCCTCGACGATCTTCATCAGCCGCGCATTGTCGAAATTGGGATCCATCAGAGACAAGGTGAAGCCATGGATTTGGCTCAGGTGTTGCCATTCCGCGATTACCGCTTGAAAATAGGGATGAGCGCTGGTCATCACCGTCAGTACAATATGCGGTTGTTTGGCAGGCCGGTGGCATGATAGCAGCATCAACAGACTTGAAATAATAAGCAGCGGTTTGCGCATTCTTCACTCCGATGGGATTTTCACTGAATGGCAATTTTCGAATTATTTTTTCCGTGCGTCAATTTAAGCAGCCTGACATTTTGATGCAAGCCAAGTTTTTTAAGGAAGAAAAGAACATACTGCCTTTTTTGCCATCTTTTGTTTTATTCCGATCGCCTTCATGCAAAAAAGTCCATTGACAAAGACGAGCAAAGGAAGCCAGACTTTTTGCGCATAAAAAATACGGCTTTGTGCTTGATTTTTGTCCGGCGAATCGCTAACTTGCAACTTGTTTAACCTGCATGCATTTCGAGAACTCTATGAATCAAAAGTGGGTTGTCATAAGCCTGCTGGCCTGCTGGTGGACCGGCCTGTTCGCCCAGGCCGACTCGGGTTCACGCTTATCAGCCGGCGTTCGGTCTGAGGCCGTCACCCTGGCTGCGGACTCTGGCAGGGCGCGTTTTAACCGATTCTCGGGCAGGCGTTCGATCTATGAACAGGTGCTGCCGATCGGACAAAAATTGGCCTTGAGCGACTTTATCCTGAGGGTCGAGAGGATAGACGATCAGATCAATTCCATTGCCGACAGCACAAGATTGAGATTCGATGTCGTGGCCTTGAGCCGGCGTATCGATGATATTGCTCAGGACATCAGCCTGATTCGGCAGAACACCAGGGGGCGCACACTTTCGCTGAACATGAAAAATCTCTTTCTCTATCAGAACCTAGCCTCTGAACTGGATCAGGAAAACGCTCGTATTCGAATACGTACCACGGAACTGTATGATCGCGTCTACCGCGCCAAGGTGAACTTGAAGTCTGTTTTATCCGATACGGTATTCAAGCGCCCATACGCCAACAACGGACCTCAGAACGAGTTAGACTTTAAACTCTTGCGTTTAAAACGAAAATGGACGCGCATTGATTCATTGACGCGAGTCAGCATCGACAGCCTTAATTCCCTCAAAATCAGGATCGCGGACAATTCGATGAATTTGTCCTCCATGCTCAACATAATGGAGTTTCGACTGGATAGGTCCGGACAACAGCTGTTTGGGCCTGAGACCAGCGTGATATGGCGCAAAGCCGCCTCCCGTTCCACATCCACGGAATCAGGGAGAAAGCCGGTCTCTGTTTTCACCGGCGAGCAAAAGGCCATCGGTTATTACCTCCGGCATACAAAAGGAGAGCGGGTGGTGATCCTGATTCTGGCCGGGCTGCTGCTCCTTTGGCTGTATGGCAAACGGAACCTGCTTAAAAGAATTGCCGGGCAAAGAGAGCAGTTCGATTTTCTGCGCTTGCGTTATTTGACCAAGCATCCGATCCTTGCTCTGCTGCTGATTGTGCTCTGTCTGATGCCCTTTTTTGACATGTATGCGCCCACCTCGTTCAACGCCATTGAGCATCTGCTGGTTCTGGTACTGGCGTCGGTCTTTTTTTATCAATTGGAGGAGCGCCGGTTCTGGAGATGCTGGATCAGTCTGACTTTGCTGTTCTTGGCCCTGTTCATCACCCAATTCGCCCTTGAACCCTCTTTAGCGGTTAAAATCTGGCTGATGATTTTGTACGCAGCTACGCTGTGGTTGGCCGCCCGCTTTCTCAGGGCGCTCCATCAATGGCGGCCAAGGGCTAAATGGATAAAGATAGCCGTCAACATCGGCATGGGGCTTGTCGGTTTGGCGATGGGTTGCATTGTTTTCGGCAGGATCTCCCTCTCGGGCATCCTCGGCTTTGCCGGGCTCTATGCCATCACTCAGGCGATGGTGCTGCCTATGTTCATCGCCATCCTGGTCGAATTGATCGTCCTGCAGGTGCAGAGCAGCCGGATGAAACGAGGCGTCCATCGCTCCTTTGAGCTCTCTCCAGTGATCGATAAAATTAAAACTCCGTTGCTCCTGATCGCCGCTCTCCTTTGGGTGATTATGCTTGTGTCCAATTTGAATCTGTACCATGTGCTCTATCAACGGCTGGTTCGGTTTCTCACCGTCTCCAGAACCATCGGCAGCATTTCTTATCAACTGGTCAGCGTCCTTTGGCTGTTCGCTGTGATCTGGCTGGCTCATATTCTGCAATGGCTGGTGAGCTTTTTCTTCGGAGATCCCGGAAACGAGGGAGACGACTTGAGTCCGCTCGCCAAGAAACAGCAATCGAGGTTGTTGATCCTCCGGCTGTTGGTGCTGATCGGCGGCTACCTGTTGGCGGTCGCTGCATCGGGATTGCCCTTGGATAAGCTGACGATCCTGCTCGGCGCTTTGGGCATCGGCGTCGGCATGGGCTTGCAGAATGTGGTGAACAACTTTGTCTCCGGCATCATATTGATCTTTGAGGGCGCTTTTCAAATCGGCGACCAAATCGAGATCAGCGGGCAAGAGGGCAAAGTCAAAGAGATCGGCCTGCGGGCCAGCACGTTGAGCACCGCCGATGGGGCTGATGTGATTATACCCAACGGCAGCATTCTTACGCAAAATATCGTCAATTGGACCTACAGCAATGACGACAAGCGGGTGCTGATCCATTTCGCCCTGTCCGGCAAAGAATTGGATGCCAACCTGATCGATGAGACCATCAACACCGCCCTCGCGGCCATTCCGCAGGTGGCTGCAAAACGAAAACCCGTCATTCTGTATACAAAGGTTACCCAGGATTCCTGCTGGTTGACCGTTCGCTTCTGGAGCAAGGTTCATCAGGCTGATGCCGTTAAAAGCGAAGCGATCCTGCGGCTCCATGCCGCCTTTGCTGCTCACAAGATCGAATTCAAATGATCCGGATTGAATCACCTTTCATGGAACTCTTCTTGCGAATGGACCGACAGAAATAGAAAGAGGAGATTGATCAATTGGAGTCTTTTGACGTTATACTCATCGGGCATGTAACCAGAGATGTTCTGATCAACGGCGATGCAGAAACCCACCAGACCGGCGGCGCTGTCTATTACGGGGCTGCGCCGCTGAAAGCGCTCGGCCTACGAGTGGCGGTGAGGACCAAACTCGCGCATCAGGACCAGGATTTGCTGGAGGAGTTTCATCAGCAGGACATTCCCGTTTTCGCCCTGCCGAGTCGGGAGACGACTCGAATCACCATCACCTATCCGTCCGGCGACGGCGAACGACGCAAATTTTTTATCGGCGCTGTGGCAGATCCTTTCGCGATAGAGGATGTCGCCGACCTTCAGGCCGCCATCATTCATCTCTGTCCGCTGATGCAGGGAGAGATCTCCGCCGAGATCGTCCGCTTTCTTTCTGAACGGGCAAAATTAGGGCTCGATGTTCAGGGTTTTGTTCGGGTTCGAAATGGGGATACCCTGCGCTCCTCTGCGTGGGAAGAAAAGCAGAACGTCCTGCCTTTTATTCATTATCTCAAAGCGGATCAGCGGGAGGCCGAGATTTTAACCGGACTGCAGGATTTGCATCAGGCCGCAGAGCTCCTGGCCTCCTGGGGACCGCGGGAAGTACTGCTCACCCACAAAGAAGGCGTTCTGCTGCTTGCGGACGGCTGTTTTTATTCCGCGCCGTTCACCAGCCGCGAACTGACCGGCAGAACCGGTAGAGGAGACACTTGTATGGCCTCTTATCTCGGCAGACGGTTGACCCATTCGGCGGATCAAGCCTGTCGATTCGCCGCCGCTGTAGTGTCCGTCAAGTTGAAGCAAGCCGGTCCTTTTCGAGGGGACCTCCATTCCGAACATGCCATCCGCACTGTCTTGGGGGATTTTTAATGAACCGAAGCGCGGCCTTGATCGGTTTGGGCACTGGTCGCGGCGCTTCCGGGTTGAAGAGGTGACTTTATGAAACGTTGGTATGCCGCGCTCTGCACCCTATGCTTCTGCCTTATGCTTTTCACCCATTCTTCGGCGAATGAAAAGATCCATCGCTTCCTCGGCCTGACTAAAAATACGCCGTTCACTCTGGTGGACAAAATTGAGTGTCGATTCAATACGTATCATCCGCAGGGTCTGTTAAAAATCGGCGATCATTTTATTCTCAGCTCGGTGCAGATATTGGAAGGCGCCCAACCCTATGCCCAGCCTGATGAACAGGGGTATGATCGCTCCCCCGGTCGCGGTATCGGTCATCTCTTTAAAGTGGATGCGGAAGGGCGCTTGATCAAAGATCTGCAACTGGTGGAAGGGAACCAGTATCACCCCAGCGGCATCGATTTCGACGGCAGCTACATCTGGGTCAGCCTGGCTGAATATAGACCCAACAGCCGCTCCACTCTGTTCAAAGTAGACACGGATCTCGATCGGGCTGAGAAGATGTTCACTGTCCGTGATCACATCGGCGCTTTGGCCTGCAATCGGGATCTGCAGCAGGTTTACGGTTTCAGCTGGGGATCACGCCGGGTTTACTGCTGGACGACCGCAGGAATCGAGCTCTACCGTTACAACAATCCCAGCCATTTCCTTGATTATCAGGATGCTAAATATATCGGCCGGGATCTGGTGTTGGTCAGTGGTTTAAATAAGTGGTTGATCGACGGTCCTGAAAACTCCAGGACCGTCGATATCGGTGGACTGGCGTTGATCCGTCCCAGCGACGGAAAAATCATCCATGAAGTTCCGCTTAACCTTCATGCCCTCGATGGAGGCACAATGACCCGCAATCCCATGGATGTCGCCAGTGAAAACCAAAGCCTGCAATTCTATTTCGCTCCGGAAGATAATCAGACCACCATCTATGTATTCCGGCCTGCGTTCTGACGCCGCCGGAATTCGCGAACCGCTCATGTTTTTCTGCAACGGGAAGATAGAATGAAAAACGCGCTTACTTTTTTTCTCCCCGGAAAGGATCATCCGAGGATCGAAGATGAGAACGAGGTGAACAGGCTTTTTAAAAACAAACGCATATCCGTCATGCTGGCCATTACTCTGGGCTATGCGCTCTATTACACCTGTCGTTTGCCTCTTTCTATCGTAAAAAAACCGTTGCTGGATGCCGGCCTGCTGTCCGCCGTGGATCTGGGCAATATCGGCTCCGCTTTCCTTTACACCTATGCGTTCGGCAAGTTTTTCAACGGTTTTATATCAGACTATCTGAATATGAAAAAGGTGTTGCCCGCTGTTTTGCTGCTCTCGGCGCTGATCAACCTCGTAATGGGCCAAACCCTGTTGATTTGGTTCTGGATCGTGCTTTGGGGAATCAATGGTTGGTTTCAGGGATTCGGGTCGCCGGGCAGCGTTGTTTCCATGTCGCAATGGTTCAGCAATAATGAACGCGGCCGTTTCTACGGCCTCTGGAGCACCGCCCATTCCCTGGGTGAGGGATTGACCTTTCTGATCACCGCCGCCCTGGTGAGCGCTTTCGGCTGGCGCGCCGGCTTTTACGGACCTGGACTTTTTTGTCTGTTTCTCTCTGTGCCGATGTATCTGGCCATGGCGGATAGGCCGCAGACGCTCGGCCTTCCCTCTGTGGCGGAATGGCGCAAAGACCATGGCGATGCCGGCGACAAAGCTCACGGCGCAACCTCGACCATTGCACAAGCGCAAATGAAGATCTTTAAAATGCTTCCCATCTGGATACTCGGCTTGGCCAGTGCAACCATGTATGTCACGCGTTATGCCATCAACAGTTGGGGCATCCTCTATCTACAGGAGATCAAAGGTTATTCACTGGTCGAAGCAGGCGGCATTCTCGGTTTAAACACCATCGCCGGCATTGCCGGCTGTATCGCCTATGGATTCATCTCGGACAAGCTGTTTGCCGCCCGCCGGCCTCCGGCGACTCTGATCTTCGGCGTTCTGGAAGTGCTGTCCCTGCTGATTATTTTCACCGCTCCGGCTGGAAAACCGGTGATTTTGACCGCCGCTTTCGTTCTTTATGGCTTTACTCTCAGCGGCATTCTCGCTGCGCTGGGCGGCCTGTTCGCCACAGACATTGCGCCGAAAAAAGTGGCAGGAGCGGTCATGGGATTCATCGGCGTGTTCAGCTATCTCGGCGCCGCTGTTCAGGAACAGATCAGCGGTTATCTCATCGATCACGGCACCACTCTGGTGAACGGCGTTCGCCATTATGACTTTACTCAGGCCATCTATTTTTGGGTCGGCTCTTCGATCATTTCCCTCATTCTCGCCACGACGCTGTGGAAGGTCAAGCCGGCTGAATAGCTGTTTTTAAACGCCTCTTTAAAAGCTGAAAAATTGGCAGCTCGGTGTAAGGCTTGGAATCAGCAGGCAATGAACGATTGCGGGCGCAATATACGGGCTAAATTCAGCGCAATCCTATGCCTGGGGAGAAAGGCAGTAACGAATGTCCTTCGACAAGATGAGATCGCTGAATCAGAGATTTAAAAAATTAATCACTGGGATTTTTATCCTGATTTTTTTTCTGGTTAGTCTGAAAATAGCGATCCTGCGAAAGGCAAATGATTGGGAGAATCCCGAAATGATTGGCCGCAATAAAGAACCCTGCCATCGTACGGGAATTCCATTTGCGACCGTAGATGAGGCGCTCAGCGGCGAGGATCGGGCATCGCCGTTCTATCGTGAGCTTAACGGCAAATGGAAATTTTTCTGGTCCCCCAAGCCAAAGGATCGTCCGAAACATTTTTATAGAACGGATTATGAGGTAGATACATGGGATCAGATACCGGTCCCCGGCAACTGGCAACTTTATGGTTATGATCTCCCAATCTACGTTAACTCAAAATTTCCGTTTGTTGTCGTCGATCCTCCTCACATTCCCCATGATAACAATCCGGTCGGTTCCTATCGCTGCAATTTTACTATTCCAGACGATTGGAATGGAAGGCAGATTTTTATCCATTTCGCAGGGGTGGAATCGGCTTTCTATCTCTGGATCAACGGAATTAACATCGGCTACAGTCAAGACAGCATGTCACCGGCTGAGTTTAATATCACCCAGGCCCTCCGCCAAGGCGTCAATACCCTTGCCGTTGAGGTGTATCGTTGGTCCGACGGCAGTTATCTGGAAGATCAGGACATGTGGCGACTGAGCGGCATTTTCAGAGAGGTGTTTATCTTTTCAACGCCTCCTGTGCACATGCGCGATGTATTTGTGCGGACCGATCTCGATGACCACTACCGGGATGCTCGATTGGGCATCACTTTAAAGGTGATAAATTATCAGGCCCGGTGCGCCGACCGGTTTTCCGTCAGAGGGCTTCTGTTTGATCCTGAGAAGAGGCTTGTTGCCGCCTCCGTCGAGCTGAAAGCAGCAGTCTCCTCTCCGTCGCCGGATCAGGAAACCGTCGTCGAACTCGCTGGTCGTGTGGTCAATCCCCTGAAATGGTCAGCGGAAAAACCCCATCTGTACCAATTGGTGCTCGTTCTCGAAAATGATCAAGGTGAAATCATTGAAGCCATTCACCAACGGATCGGATTTCGGGAAATTGAGCTGAAAGATCTGCAGCTCCTTGTCAACGGCGTGCCGGTCAAATTAAAGGGCGTCAATCGGCACGAACATCATCCCTTGTATGGACGTTCTGTGCCGCTGCAAACCATGCTTCAAGACGTTATTTTAATGAAGCAATTCAATATCAATTGCGTGCGCACCTCCCATTATCCGAACGATCCCGCTTGGTACGATCTTTGCGATCGTTATGGCCTGTATGTGATTGATGAGGCAAACGTAGAATCTCACGGCGCCAGCGACCTGTTGCCTCAAAGCGACCCAGCATGGGCGGCGGCGGCCCTCGATCGTCTGCAAAACATGATCCAACGCGATAAAAATCATCCTTCAGTGATTTTTTGGTCCCTGGGCAATGAATCCGGTTCGGGCGATACATTTAGATGCATGAGCGACTACGCCCGCAAAGCGGATCCAACGCGACTTGTTCACTATGAGGGGGACAACTCTGTGGGAGATGTGTACAGCCGGATGTATCCCTCGCTGGAGGAAATGGTTGAATATGCGCGGAACCCCCATGATAAGCCATTTTTCATGTGCGAATATGCCCACGCCATGGGCAACGGCTGCGGCAACCTAGCGGAATACTGGGAATTGGTTGCTCAAAACAAATCCCTCATCGGCGGCTGCATCTGGGATTGGGTCGACCAGGGACTGCTCACCCAGGATGATAAGGGGGTTCTGTTTTTCGCCTATGGAGGTGATTTTGGCCCTCCGGATGTTCCCAGTGACTCTAATTTTTGCTGCAATGGACTGGTCTTTCCGGATCGAAGAATATCTGCAAAATTATGGGAAGTGAAAAAGGTTTATCAGCCTATCCGCGTCAAACTCATCGAGGATGATTCTTTACTTATTCACAACGATTTTCATTTTACCAATTTATCCGAAGTGGATGCCCACTGGGTCATCGAGGAGGATGGGAAGGAAGTTCAGGCGGGAAAAATAGCGTCGTTGGACATCGCCCCCGGCGCTGAAAAGCGCCTTCGGGTTCCGTTTCGAAACAGATATGCAAAGCCTGGAGCTGAATATTGGTTCAAATTAGCATTTGCCGCTCGAGACAGCACGATGTGGGCCCCTGCCGGACACGAAATAGCCTGGGAGCAGTTTAAAATTCCAATTGCTGCGCGTTCCAGACCCATTATCGAATTGTTCAAGATCCCCCCTTTGACCATTCACAAGTCTGCGGACACCGTGATCATAAGGGGAGGAAAATTTTCCGTCGCGTTCAATCAAAGCACAGGATGCCTCCATTCCTATGTATTTCAAAATAGGGAGCTGATCCATTCCAACTCTGGAGACGATCAAGGAATGACATGGGATGTGTACCGCGCTCCTCTGGATAATGACGTTAGAATCAAAGACGCCTGGTTGCTGGCAGGTTTAAAGACCATGCAACGTCAAGTGTTGGCGTTTGAAGCACAGAAAGTTGATCAACGGGCGGTTCAACTTAACGCCCATGTCCAACACAGGGCCGCTGATAATGCAGGGTTTGACCATTTTTACACCTATACTGTTCTGGGTAACGGTGATATTTTTATGGATAACCACGTCGTGCCTTTCGGCGATTTGCCGACATTGCCGCGCATGGGACTGAAACTGGTCCTGGCTGCACCATTTGAGAATATCGTTTGGTACGGCCGCGGACCGCATGAAAACTATAGTGACCGTAAGACCGGTGCGGCGGTGGGGTGTTACGCAAGCTCGGTATCAGAACTGTACGAACCATATATCTTACCGCAGGATAACGGCAGCAGACAGGATGTCCGTTGGCTGGCATTGCTTGACAGCGAAAAGATCGGGCTGGTGATAGCAAGTTCCACCGGACCCTTTGCCATGCAGGCCCTTCATTACCGCACATTGGATCTTGAGCAAGCCAAGCACACCAATGAATTGCATCGGCGAGCTGAAATTTATTTACGGCTGGATATCCGGCAGCGCGGGGTGGGTAATGCCAGTTGCGGTCCGGAAATTCTTCCGCAATACAAAGTCGATCCCGAACCCGTCCAATTTTCTTTTACTTTCCGTCCTTACACCTCCCGGATGGGCCCTCTTTCAGGTTTCTGTCGCTCGGCTGTTCCAGTGACGAGTGAGCCGGTGGTCCAACGCGACAGGTATGGCATGGTGTCCATGACCTCGGGGCAGGCGGACGTAGCCGTTCACTATACGCTCGATGGATCTGAACCTACCGAATCATCTTCAGTCTACGCCGGCCCCTTTGTGCATATTGAAAATGGCATTATTCATGCCCGCGCATTCTCTGAAAAACGATTGCCGAGCAGGAAGGTGATTCTGCATGTTCCTCGTTTGGCGGTCGTGCCGCCCGTTATCTTTCCGAAAAATGCCTATTTTGCGGATTCGGGACTGGTGAAAATGGAGTGTGAAACTCCGGAAGCGGAAATTTATTACACTCTTGATAGCAGCCGTCCCACGATGCAGTCGACACAATACCGGAATCCGATCAAGATCCGCCGTACGACAGTGATCAATGCCGTCGCCTTCAGAGAGGGATGTCAGCCCAGTGCAATGGTTTCTTCACAGATTGACATCGTAAAAAGGAAAAATTCGGGAATACGGTATCGTACCTACGTCGGCAACTGGCAGATTATGCCGGATTTCAGCAAGTTGACGCCGAGTGCGAGTGGACGAATCCGCCAGATTGGTCTGAAGGGCATCAAGCCGCGCCGGGAATTGTTTGCTGCTGAATTTCAGGGTTTTCTCCAAATCCAACGCGCCGGGGTGTATACTTTTTATCTCGATTCCAACGACGGCAGCCTGCTCTTCATCGATGGTGTACAAGTCATCGATAATAATGGTCAGCACGGTTCCCTGGAAAAATTTGTCCGATTGGACATTGGCCCTGGTCTGCATCCTATTCAGGTTTTCTACTTTGACGCCGGCGGATCACAAGCGCTCAAAGTTTCGATTGAAGGACCGGGCATTGAAAAGCAAGAGATTCCTGCCGAGCGGCTATTTTACTAGCAGCCTGCCTGGAAAGTCTGGGCTGATCGTGTGAAACATTCGACAGTAACCCAATCACCCTTTATGATGAATTCTCTTTTCTGAGGGAGGTTCTGTGTCCTTACGACTTTTTCTGCTGCCATGGGCATTTATTTTTTCGCTGTCCTGCAGTGAAAGCAATGAGCCTCTGAGGCAAGAAAAAAAACTTACCCGAGAGTTGAAAACGAAATTAATGGAATGCGATAATCGAGGAAAGTTGATATTTACTTTTTCCTCATTGGCCTATACGGTGGATTCTGATTGGGGACAGGGTGTTCCCAAAGTTGGAATGGAACGATTGGCGAAAATCGCCCATCGGCACAAAATCCCCATAACCTGGTTGATCGACCCAGGCTCCGGCTTGGCCATGAAGCAAAGAATCGATGAATGGCATCAAGAGTACGGTGACGACATCGGACTGATCTGGGGCCATTCGCATGCCACGCCTACGGCCTATCGCAATCCGCAAAAGGCATTGGATTCGCTTCGTCTGCTTTTCCCCTGGTCAAAAGTAGATCTGGCGGCTGCCGGCTCTCGTTCTAATGCGCTGCTTCATGAAATAATGCAGGCCGGAATGTCCTCTCTGTGGGGCTCCTGCTGGGAACAGGTGGGCATCGATCGCATCACGGATCGAGGCGCTCCATGGGGATTTTTTTATGCGGCAGATGACTGTTTTAAAATTCCGTCCTTGCTGAAAAGCGGCCTGGTCTCGGTAGAGTGGACTGCCCGGGATCTTCTGAAATCGATTCACTCTCATGCTCCGACCATTTATTCCAGCGACCCGGATGATGTCGGACGGACGGACCTATGTACGGGCGAAAATATTGAATACTGGAAGGGCTTTTTCGATAACTATATCCGCAATATCGCTCATAATCCCGTGGTCTTTTTTCCCCAACATCAGGAATCCCATGAGATGGAATACAGCGATGCCTGCCGGGAGTTTTCGCCTGAAGAGGTCGCCAAATCCGAAAAAATGCTGGATCTTTTTTTTACCCATGTCCGCCGCTACGATAATCTGGTAGAATTCATGACCGTTCCGCAAGCAGTCAATTTTTACCGTGATCATTTCACTGAGACTGAACCATGTGCGATGTTATTCGACGATATCCCCGCCGCCAAGCCGCCCTTCTGGTATGCTGCAAAAAGCAACCGCGCCTCAGGTCCCTGGCCCAGAACCCTCTTGTACTATGATAAGGAGTGTCAAGTCGTTTTTATCGAGGATCAAATAAAACCCATCTTGTTGCGCGACTATATCCATAACCGGCATGTGGACGATCCGGATTTTTTTGCCGTGGCCCGAATACCGGAAATAAAGGTTAACACCCCCTGGGAACGAAGGGAATTCAACGATATTCCACTGGAGATTATCTCCGAACGGAACATGCCGTATGCCGCGGCATTATGGTATGATTTTAATCGGTTTAGAGTGGATGCTGTTGTAGGGGCGAAGTTTATCGGGCCGATTGAAAATTCGGTTTTATTATTAAGGCTTGACCTCATCAAAGGAGTAAACAAAATTTTTATAAAGTTGAAAAACACTTAAATATCGCTCGAATGACTGCGAAATGCCGCCCAGGCTTGTGAAAACAGCGTATTCGAAGAATGGGAATTTTCCCGTTGATTCTCGATCGTTTCTCAATCGTTCTCTTTGGCAAGGTAATGGAGTGTATGAAGACATTATTCGATTTGTCCGGAAAAACAGCACTGATCACCGGATCCAGCCGTGGACTAGGAATGACTTTTGCCAGAAGTCTGGCTACAGCCGGAGCCCATGTCCTTCTTAACGGCAGAAACAAGGATATTTTGGATGAATCCGTCTCAAACCTTCATGCGGAAGGGCTCTCCGCAGCCGGTATGGTCTTCGATGTAAGGAACGAAGCTGAGATCCGACGGCAGATCGATTCGTACTATGCGCAGGGCCGTTCCATTGATATTCTGGTTAATAATGCAGGTGTTCAGATCAGAGGACCACTCGAAGAATTCACTGAAGAGAACTGGAGAAACGTGCTCGACGTCAATTTGACGGGCGTTTTTCTTGCTTCAAAAATTGTGGTTCCAAAAATGATAGAAAAAAAGGCAGGAAAGATCATCAATATATGTTCTGTGCAGAGCGAACTGGCCCGTCCGACCATTGCGCCGTATACTGCCTCCAAGGGCGGATTGAAGATGCTGACCAAAGCCATGGCCACCGAATGGGGCCGGCACAATATTCAGGTCAATGCCATTGCACCGGGCTATTTTAAAACAGACATGACCCGGGCTTTGTATGAGAATCCGACGTTCAATGCCTGGTTATGCTCACGCACGCCGGCCAATCGTTGGGGCGAGCCGGGGGAGCTATGCGGCGCAGTGGTCTTTCTTGCCTCCAGCGCGTCCAATTATGTGAATGGTCATATTCTCTATGTGGATGGCGGTTTGACCGCCTGCGTTTGAGCCCCTGGCCTCTTTACTGCGTGCAGTCATGAACCGGACCATCCACCGGGCTAACCCAATAATTTTCTTGAATTCGTCAATAATTTTCAATAAATTTATTTTTGCGCCCATAGCTCAGCTGGATAGAGCAACGGACTTCTAATCCGTAGGTCGTGCGTTCGAATCGCACTGGGCGTGCAAATGCAAAAGCCATCGACAGGGCAATCCGCCAACAAACGGCGGATAGGTCTTGCGTTCGAATCGCACCGGGCGTGCAAGAGCGTTTTTCGCTCCACGCCTTTTTCCTCTTTCTCATATTCTTTTCACCTTCATTCAAAGGGCGAGGGAAATGAACTTGTTTAACACCGTTTTACGCGTACATTTTTATCCTCGCCCTGCTTCAAGGCTGTTTTTCTCCCCGCCTCCATCGCATAGTCTACAACCGCCACCCAACAAGGCAATGAATGCAGAAACGGAGATCGACTGATGAAACGTTTTGGACAAATCATCGGCGTCAAGTCCGAACGCCTGGCTGAATACAAAGCCTATCATGCCGAGGTCTGGCCGAAGGTTCTGGATATGATCAAGCAATGTCACATAACCAATTATACCATTTTTCACCGCAACGGTCTGCTGTTCGCTTATTTTGAGTATCAGGGAACGGATTTCGCGGCCGATATGGCTAAAATGGCTGCCGATCCTACCACCCAGGAATGGTGGTCCATCATGATGCCCATGCAGACTCCTCTGCCGGACCGGGAGGAAGGAGCATGGTGGGCGGATATGGAAGAGGTTTTTCACCTGGACTGAGAGGAATTCGCTATGATCCGTACTCAGACTTGTCTTGGCAAATGCGAGCGCATGATCAAAACTTTGCGACATCAAGAGCCGGATCGCGTGCCTATCAGCGATCTGTTCTGGGGATCCTTCCTTGAACGATGGCGGCGGGAGATGGGCCTGTCGCCGGACACCGATATCTATAAATATTACGATCTTGATTGGATCGTCACCATTCCCAACATGGATCCGCATATAAAAAATTTCGAGGTTTTTGAGCAGACGGATGAATACGTTTTAGTGAAAACAGGCTTCGAGGCGGTGATCAAAAAAAAATTCAACGATCCCATGCCGGCTTTTCTCTCGCTGGACACCAACACGTTGGAAAAAATGGCTGCATTTCGATTCGATGATCCTGATGACGATCGACGCTATTTCTCCAGCGGCGACAATCAAGTGGCGGGCATCGGCGACAGCTTTTGCCGCGATTCCGAAGCCTGGATCAAAACGGTGAAATCCTTTTATCCGGATTTCGCAGTCTATGGCAGCGTCTGTGAAGCGCATGAGATGTTATGGCGCATCATTGGTTCTGAAAATGTCTTGCTCTGGATCGGGCTGTATCCCGATGAGATTGCGCGCTTTGTCGAGCGGCTCGGCCGGTTCTGCGTCGGCATCACGGAGGGCCAGATCAAAGCCGCCGGCGGCTTGTTGGATGGCATGGTGATCTGGGGCGATGTCGCTTATCGTAAGGACATGCTCTTCTCACCCGTGTACTGGAGAAAAGTCTTCAAGCCGGTGGTCAAGGCCATGGTGGAAGTCTGCCATCGTTATGGCCTGCCGGTGATCTATCATGGGTGCGGCAATGTCCATCGCATCTTGGCCGATTTCATCGAGATCGGCGTCGACGCCCTGCATCCGTTGGAATACAAAGCTGAGATGGACATTCTGGATCTGCGCCGAACCTATGGCCATCAAATGGCTTTTTGCGGGAACATGGATGTCCATCTATGGGCGAACGGTTCTCCGGAGCAGCTCAAACGCCATGTCCTGACCAAGTTGAATGCCGCCAAAGGGGGAGGTTGGATTTTTCAGTCCGATCATTCTGTCCCGGATACCATATCGGCGCAAAATTATGATTATGTGGTCAAATTGGTGCGTCAGTACGGCGCCTATCCTTTGCGATTAGACGAATTCGATCTGGCTGAATTTAATGACGTTTGTCGGTGATCGAAAAGGAATACATTCGATGACTTCACGTGAGAGAATTCTGTCGGCCATCAGACACCAAGAGCCGGATCGCGTGCCCATTGATATCGGCGCAACGCCCAGCTCCGGCATTTCCGCCATGGCCTACAATCGGCTCAAGGCGCGCATGGGTTTTGTCCATCACCCCGCGTTTATCTATGATGTGGTGCAACAGCTGGCGCAACCCGATGAAGCTTTCCTCGATCATTTTCAAATCGACGCCATAGACATCGGCCGGACGTTCAACACTCAGGAACAAGATTGGTATGCGACCACTCTGAACGACGGCAGCGCAGCGCGGTACCCGATATGGTTCCGGCCGGTCAAACAGCCGGACGGCAGCTGGATCGCTCAAAATGCAGATGGTCAGGCCATCGCGCTTATGCCTTCGGGTATGAACTTTTTCGATCAAACCTGTTTTCCCTATTTAAATGGCTATCCGACTGATTTCAAGAAACTGCCGGCTGCTATGGCCAAAGTTCATTGGTCCGCTTTGGCCCATAGCCCCTGGGACCACAGCGGAGAGGCGGATTTCTGGAAGCAGCTGCGCAGCCGGGCGCAGGCTTTGCGCCGGCAATCCGATCGCGCCTTGGTGATCGTCTGCGGATGCAATCTTTTCGAGTGGGGCACGTTTCTGCGCAGGATCGACAACTTTTTAGCCGATCTGGTGCTGGACAGCGGTCATGTGGAAAAGCTCCTGGACGCGCTGATGGAGATCCATCTGGCGACGCTTGCGCAGGTCTGCGCCGCGGTCGGCGATGTGGCGGACGTCATCCGCTTTGGCGATGACCTGGGATCCGACACCGGTCCTTTGATGTCGCCGGAGCTCTATCGCCGATATTTTAAACCTCGGCACCGTATTCTGACGGATTACGTGAAGAAAAACAGCACGATGCACACTTTGCTGCATTCCTGCGGCTCCATTTTTTCCTTGCTGCCGGACTTGATCGAAGCCGGATTCGAGATCATCAATCCGGTGCAGACGTCCAGCCGCAACATGGAGCCCGAGCAGCTCAAAAAACAGTTCGGCAGCGAGCTCTGCTTTTGGGGCGGCGGCTGTGACACCCGTATGGTGCTGAATCGCGGCAGCGTCCGCCAGGTCAAAGAACACGTAAAAAAGAGGATGGAGATTTTTCACAAAGGCGGCGGTTTTGTTTTCACCCCGGTTCACAATATTCTCTCTGATGTTCCGGCGGAAAACATTCTGGCCATGTTTCAGGCGGTTCAGGATTTTTACGCCTAATCCTTTCACCTTACATGGGAATACTGAAAATGAAAAAACTGCTTTGGATTCTGTGGCTGCCCGCTGCGGTGTGGGCTCAGGCGAACGACCTGTTCACCCTGTCCCAGTCGCGCCAGCGTGATTTACGGCTGTCGGTTTATGTCACCGCTGATGATATCGTCCATTATCTCAGCGACGAAGCGGGCAGGAGGGAGGCGCTTTCCGTCCTCCGCGGTCACGGCATGAGCAAGGTGTTTCTGGAATTTCATCGCGGCGGTTTGGTGGTGGATGCCTCATTGCTGAAAACCAACCGCACGTTTTTTGAAAACAACGGCATTCGCGCCGTCGGCGGCATTGCCACGGTTCCAGGCAAGAATTTCGGCGTTCATCAGGAGGCGCAGCTGGGTTGGTTCAATTGGCAGAATCCAAAAACACAGATGGATGTGGCAGATGTCATGCGCATGGCCGCTTCGGTTTTCGATGAAATCATCATCGATGATTTTTTCTGCACGGGCGATACCAGCGCCGAATCGCGAACAGCCAAAGGCGACCGTTCTTGGTCGGAGTATCGCCGCGAGTTGCTCAGCGATCTGGCCACCAGGGTCATGCTGGAGCCGGCGCGCCAGGTGCGTCCGGATATTAGAATCATCATTAAATACCCGCAATGGTACGACCGCTTTCATCTGTTCGGTTATGACATAGCGAAAAAATCAGCTCTGTTCAGCAGCGTCTGGGTGGGTACCGAAACGCGCGGCGCCAACACCCAGCGTTACGGTTTTGTGCAGCCTTTCGAAGGTTTTGTCAACTATCGCTGGATCAACAGCGTTTCCGGAAAAAACCAGGGGGCCTGGTTCGACCATGGCGATTGCGATGCCATAGATTTCATCGATCAGGCTTATATGAGCGTGTTGGCCGGCGCCAAAGAGTTGACGGTTTTCAGCTACGGCGTGTTTATGCAAGGACACGGCGGCCACCACCAACTGCGCCGGGACTGGGAGCGCCTGGCGGATCTGTCCGCCGCCCTGGATGCCTCCTCTGAAATGGCGGTGTACGGCTACAAGCCAGCCAACCACGATGCCGGCAGCGATCTCTATATCTTTGATTACATCGGGATGCTCGGCATTCCCTTTGCTCCGGTTTCGCAATGGCCTGTCGATCAAGCGGTGGTTTTTCTGCCCACCCAGGCGGCTGGAGATCCGGCGGTTTATCGTAAAATACAAAACGCATTGAAACAGGGTCGGCGCATCATCGTCACCGCCGGATTTCTCCGCCAATGCAAAAATCCTGCCTTAACCGAATTGGCCGGCGTGAGGCTGGGATCGCAGGGGCCCATCGAGTCGCAGCGTGTACTGTGGAACGGTCAGTCGGCCGAGTTGACCCTTCCGCTTAAGCTCGCCGGCCCGCTCACCTGCACCAAGAGCCAGGTTCTGGTGCAGGCCGATCACGTCGGCGCCTCGATCCCGCTGTTGACTGAACGTCGATTCAAACAGGGTCAGCTGTTCGTCCTCAACACCCACACCTTTTCTCAAGCGGATTTCGACCTAGTGGGCGAGGTGCTGTTGGCGCCTTCACGCCTCGGCCTACTCGCCCTGCCGCAGCCGGTGGTGCAAATCCTTCGCGACACTTTCGTCCAGCCGCTGACCATAGAACTGCAAGCGCCGGCACGGGTCACCTGTCAGAGCATGGGGCGAAATCAGTGGTTTATTCAAAATTTTAACGATGTTCCGGTAGATGTATCTTTTGCTGCACCGGTGGTGAGCAAACAGGGAGCCAAAGAGGGGTGGAGCGGACGCCCCCTGGCCGATGCAGACGGCCGGGTACGCACAACCCTAGGGGCAAGAGAAAGATTGTGGATTCGTTAAGCTAAGCGCACTCTTCGTCGAGTTCGAGCTGTTCAAAGGAAATGCCGGCGATTTTGAACACTCTGCTCACTTTTGAATGATTGATGGACATGTGCAGCTGATCTATGTTTAAATGGTAAACAACCCGAGCGATGCCTTCAGCCACTATATGTTTGGCGCAGTCCATACAAGGATGATGAGTCACATACAGGGTCCAGCCCGCAAGATCGGTCTTAGCCTGGGTGATCGCGTTCATCTCAGCGTGCCGAACCAACTCGTATTTGCTGAACTCTTTATCGTCCGCGCGATTGTTCCACCACGCCGCAACATCCGGGATCTGCCGGGGAAAGCCATTGTAGCCCACTGAAATACGCGTCCGATCCGGGGAAACCAGCACAGCGCCGACCTTGGTAAAGGGGTCTTTGCTCATGGTTGCGATCACCTGAGCCATGCGCATCATCACCTGATCCCAATCGCGGGGTTTTGGCAGCAATTTTTTTTTCATTTGCGCCTTTAAAAATGGATTTAAATATAATTTATAATATATCTTAAATCAAGAAAAAAAGAAAAGTGCGCAAACAGGTAAAAATGAGAAAAAAAATAATTGACTAAATGTTGAAAATTGTTTAAAATAGTGATAATTTTCTAATTATGTCTGCATCATTCAGGAAACTCTATGGTCGCCAGTATGACCGGATATGGCCGGGGTCAGTTTCGCAGTAAAGGCGTTGAAGTGTCTGCGGAAATCCGCTCGGTCAACAACCGTTATTTGGATATCGTTCTCAAACTGCCGCGCGTGTTGAATGACTATGATCAAAAAATTCGCGAGCTGATCGGTCGACACCTGAGCCGCGGCCGCATCAGCGTTACATTGACCATCACCAGCAGAGAAAATCCTTATGAGACGCTGTCGCTGAACATGCCGTTGGTGGAAACCTATGTTCGCTTGGCCCGCGAAATCAACAAAAAATTCCGCTTGCGCACCCCGGTTAACGTCAATCAGCTGATTGCATTGCCGGATGTGATACTGTCGGATGCCGGCGCCAAAAACGATGATCGCACCTGGCAGTACACGGAAAAGGCGTTGACCGAAGCGTTGATCGGCCTGGCGGACATGCGGCGCAAAGAGGGTGAAAACCTGCTGCGCGATTTCCAGAATCGCATTCGCACGCTGGACCAGCGGCTCGAGGAGATCGAAACGATTGCGGCAGCCCGCCCGCGCGCTGAGCTGGAGAAACTGCGCAGCCGCATCAGCGGGTTGGTGCAGGAACAGCGGGTGGATGAACAGCGCCTGGAGCTCGAGCTGGCTCTGCTGGCAGACCGGTTGGATATCACGGAAGAGTGCGTGCGCTTTCACAGCCACAATAAAGAGTTTCTGGCCATTTTAGAGCGCGATGAAGCCCCGGGACGCAAATTGAATTTCCTTCTGCAGGAGATGCACCGGGAGATCAATACCATCGGCAGCAAAGCGGTCAGCGCCGAAATCTCTCATCGAGTGGTGGAGATCAAAGAGGAAATAGAAAAACTGAGAGAACAGGTTCAGAATATTGAGTAAAGTAAAAGCGAACGGGTTGGTGGTGGTGCTTTCTGCGCCCTCTGGCGGCGGCAAGACTACGGTGATTCAACACCTTCTCAAACAAGGGGATCCGCGCTACCGCTATTCGATTTCCATGACCACGCGGCCTATGCGCCGAGGCGATGTGGAGGGTAAGGATTATTTTTTCGTCGATGAAGAACGCTTTCGCGCGGCGATTGCGTCCGGTGATCTGGTCGAATACGAACAGGTGCACGGTTATCTGTACGGCACGCCAAAACGCCTTCTGCAGCAATGGGTGCAGGAGGGTTATGTGGTGCTGCTCGATCTGGACGTCTTCGGCGCGAAGGCTCTGAAAAAGGTTTTTGCGGAAAAATGCCTGACCATTTTTTTAAAACCCCCTGATCTCGATACCCTGGTGAAACGCCTGCAACGGCGCAAAACCGAATCGCCGCTGCAGATTCAACGACGCCTGGAACGATTGCCGCTGGAGATGGCGGAGGCGGAGCGTTTTGATTACTGTGTAATTAACGAAAAGTTATCTCAGACCGTTGCCGAGGTAACACGGCTGATAAAAAAAACATGTGCTGAACAAGAATGAACGGAGGTTGGTTTTCCATGATTCAAACGTTGCCTTTAGAGTCGCTTGAACAAAACGCCGACAATGTCTATGAAGCGATCATCATGGTCTCTCGTCGCGCCCGTCAGATCAACGAACTGCAGAAGCAGGTGATGGACAAAGCGACGGAAGCCATGAACAACTCGGAGACCTTTGACGATGAGGGCGTCAACCACGAGGTGGTGGATCATCAATATCTCAAACTGCCCAAGCCCACTTCTATCGCTCTGCAGGAATTTTTGCAGTCCAAATTGACCTGTGAATACATTGACTAGCCCCCGCTGAGGCGTTGATGTTTGCGGGTAAAAATATTCTGGTGGGCGTCACCGGCGGCATCTCTGCGTATAAAACCTGCGACCTTGTGCGCGATCTGGTCAAGGCCTCGGCGCAGGTGCGGGTGATGATGACCGAATCGGCTGCGCGTTTTGTCTCAGCGCTGACGTTTGAGACCCTCAGCGGTCATCCGGTTCTGCTGGATCTGTTTCCACCCACCGGCGGCACTGCCGTCCATATCGAATGGGCGCGTTGGCCTCAGGCGATCTGCCTCTGTCCTGCCTCCGCCAACACGGTGGCAAAACTGGCCGCCGGCATCGCGGACAACGCCTTGCTCGCTACTCTGCTGGCGACCACGGCGCCGGTCCTTTTTTGCCCGGCCATGAACAAGGCCATGTACACTCATCCCGCGTATCAGGAAAATCAACAAAAGCTCATTGACCGCGGCTATCGGCTGGTGACCCCCGGACAGGGAGCCCTGGCCTGCGGCGAGGTGGGATGGGGGCGCCTGGCCGACAAGGCCGACATCATCGACGCCATCAAGATAACTCTCTTGGCCGGCCCTCTGTTGCAAGGACGCCGAGTTTTGATCACCGCTGGTCCGACCCGTGAGCCCTTGGACCCGGTTCGTTTTCTGAGCAATCGATCATCAGGTAAAATGGGCTACGCCTTGGCAGAGGCGGCTGCGCTGCAGGGCGCCCAGGTTACCTTGGTCTCCGGCCCTACCCAGCTTAGGCCTTTTTCCGCTGTAAACCTGATTCGGGTTACCACTGCACAAGAGATGGCGGAAGCGACGCTTGCCCGGCTGGCGGACCACGATGTTCTTATTGCCGCCGCCGCGGTCAGCGATTTTCGGCCTGAACGGGTTCAGGCGCAGAAAATCAAAAAAGCGGATCACGCATTGACGCTCCCGTTGGTGGTCAATCCGGATATCCTCGCCGCAGCGGCCGAGGTCAAAGGTTCACGCATCCATGTGGGCTTTTCGCTTGAAACCGATCAGGAAATCGAACGCTCGAGGAAAAAACTCCAGGCCAAAAAGCTCGATCTGGTGGTGATCAATAATCCCCAGCAACCGGGTGCAGGCTTTGACGTCGACACCAACCTCGTCACTCTGTTGGACGCTCAGGGCGAGGTGGAATCATGGCCGCTGCTAAGCAAACGGCAGGTGGCTGCTCAGATAATAGAAAAAATTGCACAACTCGGCAAATCATAGGCGAATGCGGCCATGAATTGGATCGATCAAGTCCGATTGTTTCTTCAGCAGGAGATCGAACTCTACGGCGATGAACCGGCCTTCGCAGCCAGACAACGTCGTTCGGTTCTCATCACCTCGGCTGCCTTTTTAGCGCCGGGCTCATTGGCCGCGAACACCCGGGAATCAGATCCGCCTATGTCGCTGACCGTGGAGCCGGCTCAATCCCTGGAGGAATTGAAACGAATCCTAATGGGATGCCGGCAATGCTCACTGGGAGCGTACGGAGCCACCATGGTGTTTGGCGCAGGCGATCCGCATGCGGACATCGTTCTGGTCGGCGATCAACCCTCTCCGCAGGACGGCCAGCTCGGCAAACTCTTCAGCGCGGAGCCGGGTGAACTGCTGGATCGTATTTTGAACGCCATTTCGCTCAAACGCGAAAACGTTTATCTGGCTGCTCTTCTCAAGTGCGCTGCGGCCGGAAATGCGGATTTGAAAGAGCAGGACGCAGAACTATGTTTGCCCTATCTTTTAAAACAACTGTCGCTGATTAGGCCTAAATTCATTCTCGCCATGGGACGCACTGCCGCCGGTTTTCTGCTGCGGAGCAAAGAACCTCTGTCCCGGTTGCGCGGCCGTCTGCATTCTTACGGTAACGCGCAGATGATCGTAACTTATTCTCCGGAGACCCTGCTGCGCTATCCCCATTTCAAACGGGAGACCTGGGCTGATGTCCAGCTGTTGCGCCGCGCCTATGATGACTATATCGCCCGTTCAACGGAAAAGAGCTGATGGCGGAAAATAACGACAACATTCTTCCCATGCCTCCGCAAGCGGTGGATGCCGAGATGGCGGCCATCGGCGCGCTGCTCATCGAGCCGCACGCAGGCAACGTGGTGTTTGAAGCGCTTGATGAATCCGCCTTTTACAAAGAGGCTCATCGCAAGATCTTTCTTGCCGCCCGACGCCTCTTCGAACGCAATGAGCCCATCGACATTTTGACGGTCTCCGAGGAATTGGCGCGGACAAGCGATCTGGAAAAGATCGGCGGCCATTATTATCTAACCGAGCTGGTGGAACGGACGCCCTCTGCGGCCAACATCGAACACTATTGCCGCATTATTCTCAACAAGTCGCTGCTGCGCCGGCTCATCGCGGTTTCCTCTGAGATCCAGCAGGAATGCTTTGCCGCCAACGAAGACGCTTATTCGGTGATCGATTCCGCTGAGCAAAAGATCTTTGCCCTGGCGGAAAAACGTTTGCGCAGGGATTTCACCCACATCAGCCCGATTCTGCACCAGACCTTTGAGACCATCGAATCGTTTCATGACAAGGTGGACGGGATCACCGGTGTGACCACCGGATTTATCGAGTTGGACAAGATTTTGTCCGGCCTGCAGAAATCCGAACTGATCATTTTGGCAGCTCGACCTTCTGTGGGCAAAACCGCCCTGGCCCTGAACATGGCCTATCATGCGGCGAAAAAGGGCGTGCCGGTGGGCATTTTCAGCCTTGAAATGGCGTCGCATCAAATCGCCATGCGCCTGCTGAGCACTGAGGCGCGGTTGGATTCTCAGATCATTCGCACGGGACGGTTAAACTCGGGACAGTGGGAGCTCCTTGCCAAAGCGGCCGGCTACCTCGCCCAGACGCCCATTTTCATCGATGATTCGCCTGCCATGAATATTATGGAGATACGTACCAAGGCGCGAAGGCTAAAAGTCGAGCACAACATCGGTCTGCTCGTCGTCGATTACCTGCAGCTGGTGCACGGCGTGGGACGCATCGAGAGCCGACAGATCGAAATCGCCTCCATCTCACAATCTCTGAAAGCGCTGGCCAAGGAACTCAACATCCCCGTCCTGTCTTTGTCGCAGCTCTCGCGAGCGGTCGAAAGCCGCACCACCGGCAGCCGTCCGGTATTGAGCGACCTGCGCGAGTCCGGCGCTATTGAGCAGGACGCTGACGTGGTCATTTTTATCCATCGACCCGGCGCTCAAGGACAACCGGTGGAGCCCGGCAAGGAGAACCTCGCCGAGATCATCGTGGCCAAACATCGCAACGGCCCGACCGACACTATTGAATTGGTGTTCCTCGGCGAATATGTCATGTTCGCCAATAAAGAAGCGACGCGTAAAGAAATCACGTCCATGTCCATGGACGCGTTTTAACCTAACATCCCGGCAAAGGGGCCCTGCAGCCGTATGCGTTGCACCCCTCCTCGTTGACGTTCCGCCGAACTCGAACGGCCATACGCTATGGATAAGAAATCCGAACAGCTTTTCGAAGGGCTGATGCACCGCATCTCGCGGTATAATCAGAACATGGACGTTAAATTGCTGCGCAAGGCGTTCGAGTTCAGCTACAACGCCCATCGGAATCAGCTGCGCAAATCCGGCAAGCCCTATTTCGATCATCCGCTGGAAGTGGCCAAAATACTCATCGGCCTGCGTATGGATTATGAGACCATCGCGGGCGGTGTGCTTCACGATGTCGCCGAAGATACAGATATTTCCATCGAACAGGTGCAAAAGGAGTTCGGCAACAATATCGCCCAACTGGTGGACGGGGTCACCAAGATCTCTGAGATCAAACTGATGGAATTTGAAGAGCGGCAGGCGGAAAATTTTCGCAAGATGCTGCTCTCCATGGTACGCGATATTCGAGTGATCCTGATCAAATTCGCCGACCGTTTGCACAACATGCGCACTTTGGAATTCCTGCCGGAGAAAAAACGGCGGCGCATTGCGCTGGAAACTCGTGAGGTTTATGCGCCGCTGGCGCACCGGCTTGGGCTGGCTAAGATCAAATGGGAGCTGGAGGATCTGGCGCTCAAGTACCTGGAGCCTGAGGCCTATGCAGAAATTAATCAGCGCATCGCCGATACCCGCGCCAGCCGGGAAAACTATATTCTCGAGGTCACCAAGCCTGTGCGCGAAGCGCTGGTCAAAGCGCAGATTCAGGCGCGGTTTGAGGGACGGCCAAAGCATTTCTACAGCATTTACAACAAGATCAACAAACGAAACATCCCTTTCGAAGAGATCTATGATCTGCTCGCCGTACGCGTTATCGTGGATAAAATCGAAGAATGCTATCACACCCTCGGCCTGATCCACGCACTTTACACTCCCATCCATGAACGATTCAAAGATTATATCGCCATGCCCAAGTCCAACGGCTACCAGTCCCTGCACACTACGGTGATTGGTCCCGGCGGTAAACGGGTCGAGATTCAAATCCGTACAGAACAGATGCATCGTACCGCTGAGGAAGGCATCGCCGCACACTGGCGCTACAAAGAAGGACGGCTGCGCGAGGACGATCTTGATAAACACTCGGTTTGGCTGCGGCAACTGCTTGAATATGAGGACAATGAATCGGATTCTCCTAATTTTATGGAGCATCTGAAAATCAGTCTGTTCCAGGACGAGGTTTTTGTCTTTACCCCAAAAGGAGATCTTCACCGACTCCCGTCTCACTCGACGCCGGTGGATTTTGCTTTTTCCGTGCACACCAGCATCGGCATCCATTGTCTGGCGGCGAAAATCAACGGCCGCATTGTCCCGCTCAGCCATGAACTCCACAGCGGCGATACCGTGGAAATACTGACCTCCGCCAATCAGGAGCCTAACAACGATTGGCTTCGCTTTGTCGTTTCCAGCCGCGCCCGCTCCCGCATTAAAAAATATCTGCGCGACAAGGAGGATCAGAACAGCTCATCGCTGGGTGAGGAGATGCTCACGCGAGCCCTGCAGAAATTTTCCATCAAGATCAAAGACATTGATTTACAAGAGTTGGCCGTCAAGTTCAACCAAAAGGACAGTCAATCGCTTTTTGTCGCCCTGGGTCGCGGTGATCTGAAATTAGAGTCTCTGTTGCGCAAGATCCTGCCTGAGGACAAGCCGCAATTGCAAGATCCCAGTTTTATCACCCGCTTTATCGAAAAAGCGAGAAAATCAACCAAAGGCGTCCGCGTTGCCGGCATGGATAACATCATGATCACTTTCGGCAAATGCTGCAGCCCGGTTCCCGGCGAACCCATTACCGGCATCGTATCCCGCGGCCGCGGCATTGTCATCCACACTAATGACTGTAAAAACTTGCTCAAGCTGATGCAAGATCCTGACCGCATCATCGACGTCACCTGGGATGTGGAGAAAGGCTCCCGTTTTCTCGCCGGCATCTATATTCTCGGCGAACGGCGCAATAAATTCATCGCCGATGTCACAGAGGCCGCAGCCGCTCTGGACTGCAACATTGTCGGCGTCAGCATGAATTCAGAAGTGTCGTTGATGAATTGTGTGTTGTCCGTCGAGGTCTATGACCTTGATCACTTGAATCGCGTCATGGCTAAACTACGTAAAATGAATGGAGTGATTTCTGTCAGCCGTTTAAACGAATAAGTGATTGATTTTAAAATTTTATAAAAATGAAAATTTTTGTTGTGTTTTAGAATTATTTGTTGTATTTATTATTATAAATATTGATGTTATGAAAATGTTTTAAAATTGTTAAAAAACAATATATTAACTATTCGGAAGGAGCCTGACATGAACAGCGAAATCCTCGAAAATTCTAAATCCACGGTCACCAAAAAGGATGTTGCCAAGCGCACAGCGAAAATAGTCGGAGAGAAAATCTATTTGACTGAAAAGGTGGTGGATGGCGTTTTCCAGGCATTGCGGGAATTCATGTCTGAAGCGGATCCGGAAGTCCGTATTGAAATACGTGATTTTGGTGTATTTGAAGTTAAAAAGACCAAGCCAAAACCCAAAGCGCGTAATCCGAAAACCGGCGAAATCATCTATGTGCCTGCCCGACGTAAAACCCATTTCAAAGCCGGTAAGCTGTTGAAAGAAGTGCTCAAGCAACCTATCGAACCACAGAATCAGTAAACATGAATGAAACACCAGTCCCAGGGCAGGGGGACGGCGCAAATGATGTTCCATTGCAGCAGTTGCCTCTGGGGCGCATTATGGGTATTGATTACGGCTCGCGGCGAATCGGCGTCGGTCTCTCAGATCCCACACAGACCATCGCCTCTCCGTTAACGACCCTGGTTTTCCACAATGATGGGGAGCTGTTGAATCAGCTTCGTCGTCTGGTTGCCGAGCATGAGGTGGTCGCGGTGGTGGTGGGTTGGCCTGTCAACATGAACGGAGCTGCGGGCGAAAAAGCGAATGCCGTGGAAAAATTCGTACAGCAAATCCGTCCATTCCTGAATCTCCCCATCTATCTCTGGGATGAACGATGGACCACAGTGAGCGCTCACCGTGTTCTGATGGAGCAGGGGCTTGCACCGTCCAGGAATCGAGACCGGGTCGATGCCATTGCCGGTGCGTTCATCCTTGAAGCTTTTTTACAGCGGCTGCAATTGTTGCGCACCCGCAAATGATCAATAAGTGAAACGGCGCAATGAAGAAAAAGCTGCTGTTAGCGTTTTCAACCGCCATTCTGTTGTCTCTGGCCTACGCGCCGCTGCGAACCGGCTTTTTGGCCTACGGCGGATTGATTCCTTTTTTTTATTTACTGGAATCGTCCGAAGGCCGAAGCGAGACCATACGCTGGAGCTATTTTACCGGTTTCTGTTATGCCCTTGGCACGCTCTACTGGATAGGCTGGGTCACCTTTCCGGGCATGATCGGAACGCTTCTGGTTTGGCCGCTCTATATAGTGCTGTATGCACTCCTCCATGTCCGCTTGCGGCGTATTTTTTCCTCTGCCGCCTGGCTATTCATTCCTTTTGTCTGGGTTGCCATAGAATACCTGCAATCGTTGAGCGAATTGGCCTTTCCGTGGAATTACCTCGGCTACACCCAATCCTATTTCCTGCCGCTCATCCAGTATGTGGAATACACTTCGATCCTTGGGGTCAGCTTTTGGATTCTGCTCATCAACGGTCTCGGATTTCTGGCGCTCAGCCATAAAGCGCGCCGACGGAGATGCCTGTTGACGTTGCTCCTGCTTTTTATCTTACCCCTGGCGCATGGTCTGTGGACTTTGCACTATGAACCGGCCGGAGAGCAGGTCACCGCATCTCTACTGCAGGGCAATATGGATCCGTTTGAGAAATGGGCGGACGATGAAGAAAAAAATATGCTTCTGTATGAAGGGCTGATGGAGAAAGCACGACAGGATCAGCCGGAGATTTATATCTGGCCGGAGACCGCCACGCCCTTTTATCTGCAGTACGAGCCGGTTTATCTCGAGCGGATGTATCGATTGGTCGATTCCAGCCATGCTCCGATCCTGACCGGATCTGTGGATGTGGAACACCATACCGACGGCAGTTACAAATATTTCAACGCCGCGCTTTTTTTCACCGGCCGGGACAGTCTTATTCAGCGCTATGCCAAGATCAAGCTGGTCCCCTTCTCTGAAAGAGTGCCCTACCGTGATTATTTCCCGTTTAAGCATATCAGAGCGCTTCTCTATGATCTGATCTGGGGGATCGGCGATTACGCTCCCGGCGAAGAGTACACGCTGTTCTACTTTGCCAGGCCTGCCGGCGTTTGCCGATTTGCCGTGCCGATCTGCTACGAATCCGCTTTTCCAGACGTCGTCCGCACTTTTTGCCGCAAGGGCGCCGATTTTCTCGTGATTATCACCAACGATGCCTGGTTCGGCAGAACCTCCGGGCCTTATCAACATGCGCGCATTGCGGTTTTTCGCGCCATCGAAAATCGGATCGGCATCGCCCGATGCGCCAACACCGGGATCAGCTGCTTTATCGACCCTTGCGGCAGGGTCACCAGAACCACTGTCCTTGATCAGCAGGCCGTTCTGACAGGCGGCGTGGTTCTGCGCCATCGAACCACCTGGTACACGCACTACGGCGATCTGTTCGCCTGGCTCTGTGTGCTTGTCACCGCCATAATCCTGATTATTTCTGCTATCAGTAAAAAAAACAATAAAAAGGGAACTTGTGCGACGGATGATCGTTTTTAAACTTGAAGTGTATGCCTTTTTCTTCGTATTTTATGCAGCATCGGCAGCAGAGAACTCGGCGCCGACCAACCTGCAGATCATTGAATCTCAGGTGGCTGAACTGATTGTACAGACCGCCTCAGCGGTGGTTGTTGACAGCGGCTGTGCATTGATCGTTGACGCTGCAGCTCCTGCACATCCTTTAAACGCCCTGGTGAAAAAACAGGTGTACCTGTGGGCCAAGACTGCCGGATTTGCAGCGGTTTACGAAGGAGTGCCGCTGTCGGCCGATTCGTTGAATAATTTCACCTTGACTTTTATGCCGATCCGGGCGCAAGTCCGTTACCAAAGGTCTGCTGAAGATCGCGCGGTTTTACAGCGCCTGATCGCCACTGAGCTGCTGATCACGATCCTGCGCCCCTCTCGCAAAGTCATCCTGTCTGAGAGCAAACGAGCGTTCTTTCAAGACCTGATCGCGGCGCAAAACGTCGCGCAGTTGGAAACGCCGGAGCTCTCTTTCACCCAAGGGGAAAAGCCCAAACAGGCTGGCGCGTTGTCCTGGTTGGAGCCGTTGCTGGTGGCAGTCGTCACCGGCGGCATTGTCTACAGCTTTTACTCATTCAGAAGCAAATGAGAACAGGGATTTTATGAGAAAGTGGTTTCTTGTTTTTGCATGTACGGCGATCCTGCCGGCTCTGCTCCTGGTTCAGTCCTGCAGCTCGAAAAAGATCAGAGCAAATCTTTCGATGACCGAACGTATGCAGCTGGCGGACGAATATTTTGCTAAAAAAAGATATCTCGATGCCCGTGATCAATATCGTATTTTGACGTTGAGCTACAGTGGAAGCCGGCTGGCGGATAAAGCTCAGTTCTATCTTGCCGAATGCCATTTTTTTACCAAGGAGTACATCCTCTCAGCCAGCGAATATGAGCGTTTGATCAAGATGTATCCTAATTCCGAATACGTGGATGACGCCAAATATAAGCTGGGCTATTCTTATTACAAATTGTCCCCCAAATATTCTCTGGATCAAGAGTACACCCTCAAAGCCATTCGCGAATTTCAGGAATTTCTTGAAGAATATCGCACCAGCGATCTAGCCCCGGTGGTGGAAAAGCAACTTGCCGAGTGCCGCAACAAGTTGGCGCAAAAGCAGTACAGCTCCGCCGAGATCTATTACAAGATGAAATACTGGGACGCCGCGATCATCTATTTTAACCTGGTGTTGGACCAGTATTTCGATTCCCAGTATGCCCCCAAGGCCCAGTTTTATCTGGCTGAGTGCTATCGCAACCTGCGAAAGTATGAGGAAGCGGCTGTTGAATACGACCGGTTTGTCGAAAAATTTCCCAAACATGAATGGACCGGCAAGGCCAAGGAGCAATCGAAAAACGTCAAGGCCCTACGATCCCGCGCCACGCCTGTTGCAGAAAACCCGGCTGAAGACCGCTAGCAGCGGATGAACGAAGAACAGTCGACATTTCCTTTCACCAGCGGCGCAAAAGGTTCGCGCTTCGGCCTTTTTGGCGGCTCGTTTGATCCCATTCATTTGGCTCATCTCCTTTTGGCTGAAACGGTACGAAACGCATTAAATCTCGACCGCATTGTGTTCATGCCTGCATCCGTAGCGCCGCACAAGCAGACCCGGACCGCCACGGATGGATGGCACCGACTGCAAATGATCCGGCTGGCTATCCAGGATAACCCCCATTTCGTCGTCAGCGACTATGAATTGTGCAAACCCGATCTCTCTTACACGGTCGACACGCTGGAGTATCTGCACCAGAACGGCCGGTTTGACCGCAAGCAAATGTATCTGATCATCGGCGCCGACAATCTGCAGGGATTTCATACCTGGAAAAATCCTCGGCGTATTGTCGCGCTTGCACAGGTGGTGGTGGTGAACCGGCCCCAGTACGAGGGCATGGAACCCCCTGCCGCGCGCTATGGGCCGTTTCTTTCGGTCACCATGCCGATGATGGCCCTCTCCGCCTCTGAAATCCGCAGGCGCGTGGCAGACGGTCAGAGCATCCGCTATTGGACGCCCGGGGCAGTGGAAAAGTATATCATGGATCACCGGCTCTACAGGGATTGATGCCGTGACGCACAGGCTGTCGATCGCTCAGATTTGTTCCTCACGTTCCTGGGGCGGCATGGAAATGCATGTTCTCTTCTTGTCTGAGCAGCTTCGGCAAGCCGGTTTGAATGCCACGGTCTGGTGCGCACCGGACAGCGAGCTCTCTCGCCATGCCGCGCGCAGCGACCTGGCTGTTTTTAATTTCGAGCCTAGGGGTTATTTCAATCCATACGTATTGTACAAATCCTGCCGGCAACTGAGAAAAAAACCGCCTGATCTGCTTCATGTGCATTTCGGCAAAGATCTTTGGACGCTGGTGCCGGCTCTGCATGGGGGCTGCCGAATTCCCATTGTTTTCACCAAACACATCGGCACGCAAAAGTCGAAACGCGATCCTCTGCACCGCTACCTGTACCGGCATGTCTGCCGCTTGATCGCCGTCTCGCAGGTGATCGGCAAAAATTTACTGGATACTCATCCGGTCCAAGCAGGACAGATCGAGATCATTCATCACGGCGTCGATGTCGCGCATTTTCAGGATCCTGGAACCTGGCGCGATTCCATACGCCGGGAGTGGGGGATCCATGACGATCATTTTTTGATCGGCACCATCGGCCGGCTGCAGGACGGCAAGGGTCACCTGGAATTCCTCGATATGGCTGCGGAGATCGGGCGACGCTTTCCCTTCACCCGTTTTGTGATCGTGGGGGAGCCCACCCGCGGCGAAGAGTACCGCGCCCAGTCTATTTACGATAAAATTAAATCATTGCATTTGCAGGATAAAGTCCTTTTGCCTGGCTTTCGTGCCGATATTCCGGCGGTGCTAGCCGCCCTCGATTTGTTTGCTTTTCCATCCCGCGCCGAAGCTTTTGGGCTGGTTCTCATCGAAGCCATGGCTGCCGGCAAACCGGTGATCTCTACGCGCTGTGATGGCGTGCTGGACATCGTCCGCCATGAGGAGAACGGTCTGCTTTTCGATGCAAACAGGGTGGAAGCTTTCATTCAGTCTGTGCAACGAATGTTGGAGCAGCCCAGCCTGCGTGAGCGACTGGCGCGGCAGGCGTTGCAGACCGTTGTGGAGCGTTTCAGCCGTGAAAGATTTCTCTCGCGGATCATAGATCTTTACGACAAATGTCTGGCACAGGGTTAATTTCTGTTTCCTGGCATGTTTTTTTTGAGTATATTAATGTCGAGGGGCCGCATGGCTGTTGGTCCACCCTTACGATGAGCCGTTTTACTTTACGAGAGGGATGAACATTATGGCCGAAGAGCGTATTATCCGGTTGCTGAAAAAAGTTCCCCTTTTTGCTAAATTGAACGATGCCGACGTTTCTCAGATCGCGGACCAGTGCCTCCGCCGTGAATGCCAGCGGGATCAGGTCCTGCTGGTCGAGGAAGAGGTCGGCCAAACACTATTTATTTTGCTCAAGGGGATGGTCAAAGTAACTCGCACGAGCGACGAAGGCCGGGAAGTCATCATCACCATTCTGAAATCCGGTGAATTTTTCGGCGAACTTTCATTGATCGACGGCAAGGGGCGTTCCGCTACGGTGGTGGCCATGGAGGAATCCGAGTTTTTAACTCTACGCCGCGGTGAATTTCTCTCCATGCTGGAACGATACCCGGTTATCGCGGTGGAAATGATGCGGGTGATGGCCGACCGCATCCGGCGCGCCGACGCGCAGATCGAAAATCTTACCTTACAGGACGCCTTTGGCCGCGTGGGTTCCACGCTGATCCACGTTGCAGAGCAGACCGGCTATCTGCGCGGACCCAGCATGATCATTCCAAAAATTCCAGTACAACAGGATTTGGCTAATATGGCAGGCACTGCTCGTGAAACGATCTCCCGCGTGATGGCTGAGTACGAGGACAAAGGCCTGATCGAACGGGAAGGCCACCGGGTGGTCATCCTGGACTTTGAAAAATTCAAAAAAGAGATCCTCGGCTGATGCCGCGCAGACTTGACACGGCAGCCGCCTGTCATTCCCAGACCGCCTGAATGTCGATGCAACGGTCTTACACCGGCGCGACGCTGAGAACGAGCTGCAGATTTACGCAAAGCCGCTATTTGAAAAACCAGCTATGAACGAACGTGTTCGCCGATTGCGCGAAAATAGTCTAAACGCTGTGCCCTTTCTGTCGCCCGAAAGGGCGATTTTGGTCACCGACGCGTATGCTCAAGCGGGCGACGCATCCGCTCCCATGCTACGCGCGCAGGTCTTTCGCTATCTGATGGAGAACAAGGCTGTCTGCATTCAGGACGACGAATGGATCGTCGGTGAAAGAGGTCCTGCGCCGAAAGCGACGTATACCTATCCAGAACTGACCTGCCATTCTCTCGAGGATCTGGAAGTGCTGCATCACCGGGAAAAAACACCCTTCCAGGTCAGCGACGCCATGCGCGATGCATATCGCGAGCGCATCATCCCCTTCTGGCGCGGACGCACCATGCGGGAAAAGATTTTTTCGCGAATGACGCCGGCTTGGCATAGCTGCTATCGATCCGGCATCTTTACCGAGTTTATGGAGCAACGCGCCCCGGGTCATACGGTGTTGGACGACAAAATTTACTGTTCGGGAATGCTGGATTTCATCAAGCGAATCGATCGCGCGCTGCAGGAATTGGATTATCTGCACGATCCGGCTGCCTGGCAGCGGTCTGAAGAACTGCAGGCCATGCGGATCTGCGCGCAGGCCATCATCACCTTGGCCAACCGCTATGCCCAAGAGGCGGAACGCCTGGCGCAGCAAGAGCGATCGATCCAACGTCGACGGGAGCTGAAGCGCATCGCCGAGGTCTGTCGAAGGGTGCCTGCACGGCCGCCGCGGTCGTTTCATGAAGCGCTGCAATCCTATTGGTTTGTCCATCTCGGCGTCATTACAGAGCTCAATCCCTGGGATTCCTTTAATCCCGGCCGGCTGGACCAGCATCTTTATCCTTTTTATCAGTCGGATCGAGCGGCGGGTGCGCTGGATCGACAGGCGGCGCAGGAACTGCTGCAATGCTTTTGGATCAAGTTCAACAACCAGCCCGCGCCTCCCAAGGTCGGCGTCACTGCGGCTGAAAGTGCGACCTATACTGATTTCGCCAATATCAACAGCGGCGGACTTCGGGCCGATGGTTCGGACGGCGTCAATGAGGTCACCTATCTGATCCTGGACGTGATCGATGAAATGCGACTGCTGCAGCCCAGTTCAAATATTCAGCTCAGCCATAAAAACCCGAATGCTTTTCTGCGCCGCGCCCTGGAGATCGTAGCCAAAGGATGGGGACAGCCCTCGTTGTTCAACGCCGATGTTGTGGTGGAAGAGCTGTTGCGCCAGGGCAAGAGCCTGGTCGACGCGCGTACCGGCGGCACCAGCGGCTGTGTGGAGACCGGCGCGTTCGGTAAAGAGAGCTATATTCTGACCGGCTATTTCAACCTGCCGAAAATTTTCGAGATCACCCTGAACAACGGCACGGACCCGCGGACCGGCGAAACTATCGGTTTGCGGCTTGATCTGGATAAAAGCCAGGTCTCCTTTGAGGATCTGGTCAACGCCTACCGGGCTCAAGTCAACCATTTTGTCGATATCAAAGTGACCGGCAATCAGGTCATCGAGCGATTGTACGCCGCCTTTATGCCGGCGCCCTTTCTCTCGATCCTCATCGACGACTGCATCCTGACTGGGAAAGATTATCATGACGGTGGAGCACGCTACAACAGCAGTTACATTCAGGGCGTCGGTCTGGGAACCATTACGGATTGCCTGTCCGCGATCAAGTATCATGTGTTTGAAACCAAACGCATCACCCTGGCCGAGCTGCTCACCGCTCTGCAAAACGATTTTGTCGGCGACGAAGAGATGCGACAGCTGCTGGTCAACCGAACTCCCCGCTACGGCAACGACGACGATTTCGCCGACGCGTTGATGACACAGGTGTTCGAGCTCTTCTATGATGCGGTGGAGGGCCGCAAGAACACCAAGGGAGGCGAATATCACATCGATCTACTGCCGACCACCTGTCATGTCTATTTCGGTTCACTCACCGGCGCCACCGCAGATGGCCGTAAAGCCGGAAAACCCCTTTCCGAGGGCATTTCACCGGTTCAGGGCGCTGATCGAAAAGGGCCTACAGCGGTGTTGAAATCAGCAGCCAAAATGGATCATGTGCGCACCGGCGGCACTCTGCTCAACCTCAAATTCACTCCCAGTCTGCTGCAGGATGAAAAGGGGATGAACAGTCTTGGTCATCTGGTGCGCTCCTACTTTACCCTCGGCGGGCATCATGTGCAATTCAATGTGGTCAGCGCACAGGGGTTGAGGGACGCGCAGCGACATCCGGAACAGCATCGCGATCTGATCGTGCGCGTGGCCGGCTATTCCGACTATTTTTGCGATCTTTCCGCCTCTTTGCAAAATGAGATCATCGAGCGGACCGAACATGGAAGCCTCTGAGATGGTCATGTGCCGCCTGCCATTGATTCTGGAACAGGGACCCGTAAGCAGGGGATCTGGAACCCTATGACCGATGAGGCCGGACAACGCATCGACAAATGGCTCAAAGTGGCGCGCCTGTTTAAAACGAGGACCCAGGCGGCTGAGGCCTGCGAAAGCCGCAGGATCAAAGTGAACGGAGACATCGCCAAACCTTGCAAACACATCAAACCCGGGGACGTGCTCACCCTGCGCCGCTCCGACGGTCGCTATGTAGACATCACCGTGCTGGGACTGTCGGAAAAAAACCTGTCCAAGGAGATGGCGAGGAAGCTGCTGAAAATTGAAACGCCGGAAATCGACGAGCAGACCAAAGAATGGATGGCGTTGTTTGATCAGGCGATGAAAGCGGCCCGCGTGACGCAAAAAGGCCGGCCAACCAAGAAACAACGGCGCGATCTGGAAAAATTCAGGGACTCTTGGCGCTAAGCCGGCGGAATGGAACGGTTGCTTGAAGAAGCTGCCGACGGATTTTTTCACTTGACAATGAATCGTAATCTATCTATTTTAATCAGCCAGCCGCATCAAGGCAGGCTGCCAAAATTGCCGCCTCAAGTCGAAACAAACAGAAATCGTATGCGAATTTGGTATCTATTGACCTTTGCAGTGGAGATGGGCCTGCAGTTGTTTAGGGACGGGCAGGCCACTGATGAATGGATCGATTTTTTTACCACCAGCCCTATTTCCTTTTACCGGAATAGGGCTTTTTTGTTTTTATCCAAAAGGGCCTACACTTAAAAACGGGAGAGATCTATGGAACATGGCGGTGTGTTCGAAATGGCGTTGGAGCAGCTCGGCTCCACCGCTAAATTGCTCAAGATGGATCCAAATACCCTGCGTGTTTTAGGCTGCACCGAAAGGGAGTTGACCGTCCATCTTCCGGTTGTGATGGATGACGGTCATATCGAGGTTTTTGAGGGACACCGGGTTCAGCATTCGAGTGCGCGCGGTCCCTGCAAAGGCGGGATTCGCTATCATCAGGATGTCACATTGGACGAGGTGAAAGCCCTGTCCATGTGGATGACGTGGAAATGCGCGGTGGTCAACATACCCTATGGCGGCGCCAAAGGCGGCATCAAGGTGGATCCCAGTAAACTTTCCTTCGAGGAGGTGCGTCGTCTTACCCGCCGTTATACAGTGGCCATAATGCCGATCATCGGTCCGCATCGTGATATCCCGGCCCCTGATGTGAACACCAATGCCGAGACCATGGGCTGGATCATGGATACCGTCAGCATGTACCAGGGAAGCACGGTGTTGGACATCGTGACCGGCAAATCCATCGAGTTAGGCGGCTCTCTGGGTCGGCGCGAGGCCACAGGCCGTGGCGTTATGTTTGTAACTTTGGAGCTGCTCAACCGGATGAACCTGACGCCGGCAAAGACTCGGATCGCTGTCCAGGGATTCGGCAATGTCGGCTCTGTGAGCGCTGATCTGTTGAAAAAAGCGGGCTGTAATATTCAGGCGATCAGCGACATCAGCGGCGCCTATTACTGCGAAAAGGGTCTGCCGATCAGCGATATGATCGCTTACTGCAGCACCGGCCGCGGCAAAACGTTGGAGGGCTTTTCCGCCCCTGGCGTAAGCAAAATCGATCCCAAGGAATTGTTCGAACTGGATGTGGATATTCTCGTTCCTGCGGCCCTGGAAAAACAGATCAATGTCGAGAATGCCGAAAAAATCAAGGCCAAGGCCGTCGTCGAGGGCGCCAACGGTCCGACCACGCCAGAAGCAGAGCGGCTGTTGATCAAGAAAGGCAAATATGTTGTTCCGGACATCCTGGCCAATGCCGGCGGCGTTGTGGTCTCTTATTTTGAATGGGTACAGAGCATCCAATCCTTTTTCTGGGATGAAGACGGCGTAAACGCCAATCTCAAAAAAGTGATCGTCAGCAGTTTTGATGCTGTTTGGGATACCGCCCAACGCGAGAAACAGGATCTGCGCCATGCAGCGATGATGATTGCCGTATCGCGCGTAGCCAAAGCGCTTGAGATCCGCGGCATCTTTCCGTGATTCGCAAGAACAGCTGGCAAAGCCCTGGGACTTGTTCTAGGGCTTTTTTTTCGAATACGCTCTTGAACTCTGGACAGGGCGTTATTTTTCCCTTGATCTTGTAGAATAATGAGAATATATTTAACAGGATATAAGTAAAATTCAGCTAATGCTTCGCAGTGGGCCATCAGCACGCCGGCGGGGGGGCTTTGCCGGCGCGACCGAATTGCGTTTAACCATTTTTTCGCTCAGGAGAGCAGAATCATGCGGGCTTTACGCTTTTTTGCCATAGGCTGGGGGATCGCGGTCTTGAATCAGCCTATCGCAGCCCAGAACTCTCCGCCTGGCCCTTTTCACGCCAAGATCTATCCGGATTCATCCGGATTCTTTATTTATGTAATGAAGGTGCAGTTGGATTTTCGTTTCGCCGGCATCGGCGTCTATGCTGCAGAGGACTATCCCAGCCTACGCAGCATTCCGTTGGAGAATGGCGAGCGCATTGCATTTGAAAACATCACCCGGATGATTTTGCGCCCGGTTCGAGTGTTCTGGAAAAAGTATGTAGATCCGGCGCAACGGCGTGCGACGGATGAGATCGATCAAGATGGATATCGCACATGGAGTTCCGTCGAGGTGGATGCCGCGGTCACCGTCTGGGACGGAACCGTGATCCGTTCCCGCATTCATCACCCGGACCCGGCTGACCTCTTTTTAACCGGAATGACCGATCTCGGCGACTTTGAACTGCAGATTGATCAGGAGAACGGCAAGAGCGTGCGCGTGGAATTTGAACCGGTCTTCATCATGCAATGCACCTCTGACCTTACCCACCTGTATCCGAACCGGCCATGGAACTATTGTCCCATTTGCGGTGCGCCTCTGCGCCGCATCAGCAAGCCGGAAAACCGGTAGAACGGCAGGGTCCCCATGGGCGCCATCAGAATGCCGGCTCTTGTCTGTCCCATTCTTGCGCTTACCTATCAGCAGCGCGAACAAGCGGACCAAGCGCTGGAACGGTTCAGAGAAAAAGCGGGAGAGGTGATACTCAGCAGCGAGCCGTTTGCTTTTACCCACACCCAGTACTACGAGCCGGAGATGGGTTCGGCTCTCACCAAGATTTTTTATGCGTTTGCTGACCGGATCGACCCAACGGATCTGATTGGCCTCAAGCTGTACAGCAACCAGATCGAGGGACATCTGAGCCTTCACGGCCGTCGCCGAGTCAATCTTGACCCCGGCTATCTGGAAGCCGCCAAGCTGATATTGGCGACTACAAAGAATTTCAGCCATCGCATATACCTGGGTCAGGGCATCTATGGCGATGTTCAACTCTATTGGCGGGACGGTCGGTTTCACTGCAATCCCTGGACCTATCCTGATTATCAGGATGCGGCAACGCTCGCCTTTTTCACTCGGGTTCGTGAAAATTATTTAACCAATAATGGAGATACTCCTTGGCCGTCACCTATCAGTCATCTGGCGTAAATCTGGAAGCCGCTGAGCGATCCACCAAGGCCATTGCTCGGCTGGCGAAATCAACCTTTAATTCGCAGGTACTTCGCGAGATCGGGTTGTTCGCCGGTTTTTACAAATTGGATCTGCAAAAGTATACCAGTCCGATCCTGGTCTCCAGCATCGATGGCGTCGGCACCAAGCTCAAAATCGCGTTCGCGCTCAACCGGCATGACAGTGTTGGGCAATGTCTGGTTAATCATTGCGTTAACGACATCATGACCTGCGGAGCAGACCCGCTGTTCTTTCTCGACTATTATGCGGTTGCTGGATTGGATCCTGCGGCGGCTGAGCAGTTGATCGGCGGTATGGCCGTTGCCTGCCGGGAGAATGGCTGCGCGTTGATCGGGGGAGAGACCGCCGAAATGCCCGGCCTTTATTCCTCTGGAGAATATGACCTCGCCGGTTGCATCATCGGCGCCGTGAACAGCGATCATGTGATCGATGGTTCGCGGATCGAGAAGGACGATGTTCTACTGGGGCTGCCTTCGACCGGTCTGCACACCAACGGCTATTCCCTGGCACGCAAGGTGCTCCTGGACATGGCCCAAGTCTCACTCACCGAGTATGTGCCCGAACTGCAGACCAGCTGGGGTGATGCCCTGCTGGCTGTGCATCGAAGTTACAAGACTGCCATCGAATCGGTCCGTCGGCTGCCGGGTTTAACCGGCATCAGCCACATCACCGGCGGCGGACTGGTAGGCAACACCCAGCGTCTGCTGCGCCCCGGCCAGGCCCTGGAGGTGGACTGGCAGAGCTGGTCCTGGCCGCCGGTTTTCACTAAAATTCAGCAGTTGGGCGGTGTGGACACAGAAGAGATGCGCCGAGTCTTTAACCTAGGAATCGGCTTGGTTTTGTTGGCGCATGCTGCTGATGTGCGTACGATAACCAGCGCGTTAAAACAGATCGGCGAAACCGCGATTCCCATCGGCCGGGTGATAACGGCTTCCTGACAATGGATATTCCGCCACCCAACGATTAATGCCATGCCAAACAACATACCTATCACGGTCCTGGGAGCAGGCAGCTGGGGCATGACCCTCGCCAACCATTGCCAGCATCTTGGCCATCGGGTCACCCTGTGGGAATTTGATCCCCAGGCCGCGGAACAACTGGCTGCAGAGCGGCGCCGCCAAAATCTGCTCCCTCATCTGATTTTGCACGACCGCATCGTTATTACCAGCGACTTGGAACAATCATTGGCAAAGGCTCAAATCGTTCTCCTGGTCACGCCGTCCCATGTCACCCGATCTGTGCTGAGAGCCGCTGCACGCTGTCGTTTCACTGAAACGCCCGTCTGGGTGAGTTGCACCAAGGGATTGGAGCAGGAAACGTTGATGCGGATATCAGAGATCTATCAACAGGAGTTCTCGGCCAGGGATTTGAATTTTTTTGCCGTGTTGTCCGGCCCCAGTCATGCGGAAGAGGTCAGCCGAGGGATCCCCACGGCGGTGGTGATCGCTTCGCCGTTGGATACTCGCGCCGCATGGCTGCAAAAGGCCTTGTCCTGCGACTATTTGCGTTGCTACCGAAGCAACGATCTGCCCGGTGTCGAACTGGGAGGTTCATTGAAAAATGTTATCGCCATTGCAGCGGGAATCTGCGACGGCGCCGGCTTTGGCGACAACACCAAGGCCGCGTTGCAACCCCGCGGCCTGGCGGAAATCACCCGTTTGGGCGGCAAATTAGGCGCTGATCCGCTGACCTTCGCCGGCCTTTCAGGTATGGGAGATTTGATCGTAACCTGCATGAGCCGGCATAGCCGGAACCGGTACGTGGGGGAACAGATCGGCAAAGGCAAAAAGCTTGACCAGATTCTTGGCCAAATGAGCATGGTGGCAGAGGGTGTGCGCACCTGCCTATCGGCCGTCGCCCTCGCGGAAAAGCAGAATGTCGAAATGCCGATCTGCCGTGAAGTGTACGAGGTGTTGTACTGCGATAAGGATCCCAAATCCGCCCTGGCTTCGCTCATGCTGCGGGAATATAAATCCGAACTCTGGTCATGATTCGCCGCAGAGAACCAGAGGTTCAACGCAGGATGAAGGAATGCCTTTACAGGCACCGAGTGAATATCCTTTCACGCATTCGAAAGGAGGCTTTCCGTGTTTAAAAACATCATGATCGCCGTTGACGGATCTGCATACTCCGAATCCGTGATCAGCCACGCTGCGGTGCTGGCCAAGCTGTACCATAGCCGCATCTTTGTGTTTACCGTAGTCGATGTGCGAATTTTTGAATGGGCCTCTGCGGTCGGCGCTGATGGATTCGTAACCATTGTGCCCTCAGGCACTTTTCAGGAGGAATCGATCAAGCTGTTGGAGGAAAAGGCGGAAAAAATCCTGCAGAAATGCAGCCAATTGCTGGAAACAGAGCAGGTACCCTTCAAATTGGACAAAGCCGTAGGATCTCCGGCCGAGCTGATATTGGCCAAATCGCAAATCGCAGATCTGGTCATCATGGGCAAACGAGGTGAATTCGAGCGTTGGGATAATCACGATCTTGGCGTGACCGTTCAATCCGTGTGCCGGAATATCGTCAAACCGCTTATGGTCGTTAAAAAAGAGCCCCGGTCCATCCAGCGAATCCTGTTGGGGTACGACGGCAGCGAACACGCCAACCGTGCGCTGCAGCATGCCGCGCATTTAGCTGATAGATGCCAAGCCGCGCTTACCGTGGTCTGTGTCAGCGATGACCGGGAGGCCGGAACGCAATATGGTGAGGAGGCCAGAGAGTATCTGGAATCTTACGGCGGGCAAGTGCACACCGAAGTGATCGCCGGAGAGCCTTCCAAACAACTGGTTGCTTATGCACAATCGCAGAACTTCGATCTGATCGTCATCGGGGCGTTCGGCCGTTCTCGCATTCGCCAGGCCATATTGGGCAGCACCACAGAACATATTTTACGTTTTTCCACTTGTCCGGTCTTGTTAGTGAAATAAAAGGGAAAGGAAGCAGGATGGCGCCAAAGAGCTATATCGCACAGGTTGGCCGTTTTCTCGGTCAGGAGGTTACCCTGGAGGGGTGGGTTTACAATCACACCCATAAAGGAAAACTGCATTTTGTCATGCTGCGTGATGGAACCGGCATCATACAAGCAGTGATTTTTCGGGACACAGTAGGAGAGGCGGCCTTTGAGAAGAGCCTGCAGCTTACGCTGGAAAGCTCGGTGCGGATCAGCGGTATAGTGACTGAAGACAAACGCGCCAAAGGTGGATTTGAACTGCAAGCCCAAGCGATCGAGATCTTGCAGATCGCGCCAGAGTACCCCATTTCACCCAAAGAGCACGGAATCGATTTTTTAATGGAGAACCGCCACCTGTGGCTGCGCTCGTCGCTGCAGCATGCGATCATGAAAGTTAGGCATGAAATCATCAAGGCCTGTCGCGATTATTTCGATCAATTGGATTTCACTTTGATCGACGCCCCCATTTTCACGCCCGCTGCCTGCGAGGGCACCACCACATTGTTCGAGACCGATTATTTTGACTCTAAAGCGTATCTCACGCAAAGCGGACAGCTCTATATGGAAGCAGCTGCCATGGCGTTCGGCAAAGTGTACTGTTTTGGTCCCACCTTTCGAGCGGAAAAATCCAAAACCCGTCGTCATTTGACAGAATTCTGGATGATCGAGCCTGAGATGGCCTTTTGTGATCTGCAGCAGGATATGGCGGTGGCGGAAGGGCTGATTATGAAAATACTTGAACGTGTGCTGGAAAACCGCCGGGAAGAGCTGAAAAAACTCGAGCGCGACCTTGCCCCTCTTGAGGTCATCCGGACGCCTTTTCCGCGGATGCCATATGATGAAGCGGCGGCTATTTTGAAAAAAGAAAATCCGGATTTCATTGAGGGCGATGATTTCGGCGCACCGGATGAAACCATTTTATCGCAACAGCACTCCAGCCCGGTGATGATCAGCCATTATCCGGTGGGCGTCAAGGCGTTTTATATGAAAGCCGATCCACAGCAGCCTGACCGCGCTTTATGCGTGGACGTCTTGGCGCCGGAAGGGTATGGAGAAATCATCGGCGGCGGACAGCGCGAGGACGATCTCGAGGTCCTGTTGAACAAGATACGGGCGCATAAACTTCCAGAAGAGGCTTTTGCCTGGTACCTGGATCTGCGTCGCTTTGGATCAGTCCCGCACGCAGGATTCGGAATGGGCATCGAACGCACGGTGACCTGGATCTGCGGATTGAAACACATTCGTGAAACTATACCGTTTCCGCGCACCATGTCGCGCATTTATCCGTAATCATCAAGAAGGGATGTGAAGAAAGGGTTGAATATGAATTTGGCGGACAAGATCAGAAGCGTACCCGATTTTCCTAAAAAAGGAATTGTTTTCAAAGATATCACCACGCTGTTGCAGGATGGGCCGGCGCTGCAGCACGCTATTCAGCGAATGAAGATGCTCTTTGACCATGAATCCATCGATATGGTCGTTGGCATTGAATCGCGTGGTTTTATCTTTGGCGCCATTCTGGCCCATTCCTGGGGCGTCGGTTTTGTGCCAGTGCGTAAACCGGGCAAGCTGCCGGCACAGACTTTTCAGGAGACCTATGCTCTGGAGTATGGTTCCGACCGCCTGGAGATGCACGTGGACGCGCTCAAACCCGGGCAGCGGGCGCTGATCGTCGACGATCTGCTGGCCACCGGCGGTACAGTAGCGGCAACGGAAAGGCTGATCGCTCGGGCAGGAGCGCAGGTCTGCGGCGCCTGCTTTCTCATCGAATTGGATTTTTTAAACGGACGCAACAAACTAGGCTCCTACCGCATCGAATCCCTGGTGCATGTAAGCGAAGAATCCTAGGGGGGTCCTGTGTACCACATTCTCGCCATCAATCCCGGTTCCACCTCTACCAAGCTCAGCTACTTTGAAGATGAAGACGAACTGTTTGCGCAGAACCTGCATCACTCTGCCGATGAACTGGCGCCTTATGCACGAATCGTGGATCAGCTGCCGCTGCGGCTGCAAGCCATTGAAAATTTTTTAGCCATGAACCATCTCGCGCTGGAAAAGGTCGATGCTTTTGTCGGCAGAGGGGGGCTGCTAGCGCCGCTGCCTGGCGGCACTTATCTGGTCAACGATAAAATGGTCCAGGATTTATATGCCGGCGTTCAGGGGGAACATGCCTCTAACCTCGGTGGGATTATCGCTGCTGAACTGGCCGGCCGTTGGCAAAAACCGGCTTTTATTGTGGATCCGGTGGTGGTGGACGAACTGCAGCCGGTGGCAAGGCTGTCAGGCCATCCACAACTGGCCCGAGTAAGCATTTTTCATGCGCTTAATCAAAAAATGGTCGCCCGTCTGGCCGCGATCCAGATAGGCAAAGCGTATACCGATCTCAATCTCATTGTTGTGCACTTGGGCGGAGGCATCTCCGTGGCTGCGCATAAACTGGGCCGTGTCATCGATGTCAATAACGCACTGGACGGCGACGGACCCTTTTCTCCGGAGCGCAGCGGTTCTCTGCCGGTTGGAGCCTTGGTCAAGTTATGTTTTTCCGGAAAATATAATTACGATCAAATCAAAAAGATGATTGTCGGTCAAGGCGGCATGATCGCTTATCTCGGCAGCAACAACATGCTGGAGATCGTCCAGCGCAAGCAGGCGGGTGATGAATTGGCCGGCCTAGTGTACGAAGCTATGGCCTATCAGGTGGCCAAAGAGATCGGCGCCATGAGCGCGGTTTTATCCGGCAACGTGGATGCTGTGGTGATGACAGGGGGAATCGCCTATGATAAAGAGTTTACTGGGCTTATCGCAGAGCGTATCAGATTCATCGCTCCTGTCTATCTCATTCCTGGGGAGGAGGAGATGACTGCGTTGTGCCAAGGCGCACTTCGCGTCCTGCGCCAGGAGGAACCTGCCGCCATTTACGCCCCTTGAAGACCATACCTCTTTTAACCTCCAAGAAAAACAAAAAAATAGTTGACTTTACACATCAAAATGTGTAAATTAATGTTGGAGGGATTATGCCTACCAACCTGGCGATTGACGATGAGCTGATTAAAACAGCTCAAAAGCTCGGCAAGCACAAGACCAAAAAAGCCGCGGTCACCGAGGCGCTGCAGGAGTACATTCAGCGTCGCAGGCAGATTGAAATCACTGCCTTGTTCCATGAAATCGATGCAGATTTAGAACCTGACCGAAAAAAGGCGCGAAATCAGAAATGAAGGTCTGTGTTGACACCAGTGTTTGGACGCTGGCTCTCAAGAAGGGGGGCAATCGTAATTCTCCTTATGTAAGGGAGTTGCACGAACTGATTAAAGAAGTTCGCGTCCAAATGCTTGGCATCATCCGCATGGAGCTCCTTTCCACCATTCGCAACAAATCCCAGTACGAAATAGTCAAACAAACTTTGTCCGAATTTCCTGATCTGCCGTTAAAGACTGTGGATTATGAATTGGCCGCAGAACTGTTTCTGACTTGCAAAAGCCGCGGTCTGGAAGGCTCCACAGCGGATTTTTTGATCAGCGCCGCAGCTATTCGGAATAATATGCCGATTCTGACCTTGGATCCAGATTTTGCGCTTTATGCGGAGCATATTCCCATAAAACTTTTACAGCCCAGAGGGTAGCATTTTTGGACAGAGCGACCAATTTTGCAGAAATCGTAGCGCGAGTCAAGGGAAAGCCGCGAAAATCCATTGCCGTAGCCATGGCCGATGAGGATGATGTCCTGCGGGCGTTGGCTGATGCTTATAAACAGGGGATCGCGGATGCCATTCTAGTGGGCAATAAGGAAAAGATACTGGCCTGCGGCCGCGAGCATCGGATTAAGATCAGCCCATTTGATATTGTGCCTGCAGAGTCGGAGCAGCAATCTGTGGCCATTGCGATCAACCTGGTGCGTGAGCATTTAGCAGACACGCTGATGAAGGGAAGATGCAGTACAAACACACTGCTCAAGGGCGTTCTTGACAAAGAGCAGGGGCTCCGATCCGGCAAACTGTTGTCTCATCTGGGTGTTTTTGAAGTGCCGAACTATCATAAGCTGTTGCTCATGTCTGATGCCGCTTTGAACATTGCCCCTGATTTAAACGCAAAAGTGGCTATTTTGGAAAATGCGGTTCAGGCCGCCCATTTTTTAGGCGTGCACACCCCCAAGGTCGCAGTCATCGCTGCTGTGGAAAAGGTCAATCTAGAATCCATGCCTTGCACCATGGATGCGGCCATCATCGCTCAGATGGCTGCGCGCGGCCAGATCAAACGCTGCCTGGTCGATGGTCCCATGGCTCTGGATAATGCTGTAAGCGGCAAATCCTGCGAGGTGAAGGGCTTAAAAAGCCCGGTGGGAGGGGATGCGGACATTCTGCTCATGCCCGACATTGAAGCGGCCAATGTATTTTACAAGACCTTGGCTTATATCTCAGGCGCCAAAGCCGCCGGGCTCATCCTTGGCGCTAAAGTTCCGGTGATTTTGACCAGTCGGGCGGACAACGAGGAGATCAAATTTTTATCCATTGCCCTTGGAGCCTTGATGAGCGTGCGCCAGAAGTGAAGCGCAGGCTTATTCGGTTCGATCGCAATCGACTCACACATACGCCGCATCTCTTGCCCCTGCACCCTGGCCGCTCAGAATAGTTGTCCTAGCTGACGAAATGATTTCTTAATGAAGTCTATCTTATTTATAATGTTTACTAGAAGTTGCCGGCATCCATTTTTTTTGACTTATTTGGTAAATAATTTATTATTTAATAATGGAATCACAGAAAAATAGGCGGGCTTGAAATGAAAAAAGGTAATAAAAGAAGACTGCTGAGTTTACGGCCAATCTTTTTTCTTTTATTTTTGACCCTCAGCGTTTTCGCGCAATCGCCGAATGATCATTGGGAGGACGGTACCCCGCTTTTCACCAAGACCATACCCGGATCGGGCGTGTTGATCAAGGATATCATCACCCTGAATCCTCAGTATGACGTCTCGGGAGCGGATGAAACGCTCAACCACATCCTCTCTGGTCTAGAGTGGAGCTGGCCATCGTCTGTATCCGTGGTTTCGGCTGAAGACATCGACAGCCGACAGGTCGGCGATCAGGTGATGTACTTGGTCACCGACGGGTTGGGCCGGCGCGTGCTGGAGATCAATGCGCGCACCAGCAGCGAGACTTTTACCTTTCCACCCAAGCAGAGCGCTTCGGATCCCACGGACCCCAAATATCTCAACAAGCCGGTGGATGCGTTCATTTTCACTGAGAACACTCTGTTCAAAGTGGTGATCACGGACCAGGACCGGAACCGCGTGATCAAGGTCAACAAAGAGACCAGTGCCATCGAATGGCAATACGGTGATCCCAATTATCGTGAGGGCAACGGTTATAATCAGCTCAAACAGCCTGAAGACGCGGAACGGATCCCCAACAGCAAAGAGTATATCATCGCGGACAAGGGCAACAACCGTGTTATCATTGTCGATGAGGACACCAACAATATCCTCTGGCAGCTAGGCGCCGAGGAGCTTAATACGCCGGTGGACATTCAATATGTGGCGAGCGGAAAAATCTTGATCACCGATCGCGGCAATCATCGCGTTATCCTGGTTGACCGGGCATCGAAAAATATTATCTGGCAATTCGGCCAGAAAGGCGTCGCCGACAGCCTGTCCGGCGGTCTTAAACTGCCTTACGACGCCGATTATCTGGCAAACGGCAATGTCATGATCGCCGATGGCGGCAACAACCGCATTATTGAAGTGAACGGCGCCGGCCAGATCGTCTGGCAGTTTCATCGTCGTCTGACGTCGCTGCGTGATGTCGATCGCCTTGAGGATGGTCGCACTCTAGTGGTTTATGACAACTATCCCTCGCGGTTGGCGTACAATGATTCTCTGATCGTTTCTGGCGTCTATGATTTCGGTGAGAACAAAGAGTCGGTGTTTGATCAGCTGTTCTGGTCCGCCGATACTGTTGCGAACGTGACCTCTGTGCAGATGCAGTTGCGCGCCGCCAACTCCTTGGCGGATCTTTCGGGCGCCAAATGGTTCGGTCCAGCAGGGCCGGGCACATTTTACACCCAATCCGGAATGGCGGCAAATCCGATTCATGACGGCTACCGCTTTTATCAATTCCGCGCATTGTTGCACACCAGCGATCCCCTGCAGACGCCTAGATTGACCAACGTGCAGGTCAAACATCACTACTACAACACCACTCAGCCGGGTTACTTTTATACTCCGGTCATCGGAGCCGCTGAAGGTTCGATTCTGGCTAAATGGAAAGCGCTTTCCTTCAAAACCATACTGCCGGCCGATCCGGTCAAACGCGACCGGTTGAGCATGGAGATCCGCATTCATGATGCAAAAACCTTTGAACGGCTGGAACGGATCGAATGGAACAAAGTCACGGACGACAACCTGGTCAATCTGGAGAACATTGCCTCTTTGAACGGCGTTCAATCCATCTATCTGTTGGTCTACATGTCCACGCTGAACGCCAGCGTATCACCGATTCTGGACAGCTGGAAGGTGACCTATCAGACAGTGCCGTCCGCCAACTCCAGCATTCAGTTTACGGATGCGAAGGGCTTTCCAGCGGGCTATTACCGGGCAACGACAGTGATGCCGGCTCAAGAGGATAAGGTGGACAGCTGTTATGTTCTGCTGAAGGACGCGGATCTGGAATCCTTCCAAAAAGAATATGCAGTTAAAATCGTCGCTCAGAAGAGCCGGGACAGTCTGGAGACCAAATTGGCGCTGCAGCCGCTGGGCGGCTTTTTCAGCAAAGCCGCCATCCCCTTGCTTATCAAAGAGAGCAAGGATGTCGAAAACCAAATCTTGGAGGTTTGGGACCGCGACATTTTGCTCATCCGTTATCAGGATGGCATCAACCCAACGGATGTCAGCCAGGACTCGATTGTGGTCATTCAGAACACCGTGGGCGAATTAGTTATCGAAAACGCTGAAGGAGTGGTGCAAAAGACGACCAATTTTGGTCAGCTGCTCTATTTTCACATCAAGAACGAAAACGACCGCAACGTCAATCCGGCGGTGCAGGAGACGATCAGCGTGACCGTGTATGACCATTCGACCGGAGACGAAGAGGTGGTCACCCTGAGCGAGCTGCAAAACGCCTCAAAGCGCTATGACACCGGAGAGTTTATCAGCGCCACGGGGTTGCTGGTGACCAAAGACAACAATGGCACTCGCCGCAACAATCGGATCGAATCGCTGGCCGGTCATCGTATCACCGCTGAGTATACTGATAATCTGCCGCTGACCGCCTCGGTGACCATTCCGGCAGACACCAGTGGAAACGGCACTGGCGACATCAATATCTATTTCGGCGCGCAGCCCTATATCGTCGAGGTGGCGCCCAATCCTTATTACCGCGATCGGAATTACAAATTCAGTCTGCGGGTGGCCTCCAGCACCGGTTCTTTGAACGTGCGTAAAATAGAAATCTTCAACCTAGCCGGAGAGTTGGTCCAGGAGATCCCGGGCACCTCCCTTGATTTCGACTCCGGCCTGCCGGTTCCGCAGGATACCTACGGCATCGCGGAATCCTGGTGGGATTTGAAAAACAGCAACGGTCAAATGGTCAGCAGTGGAACCTACTGGGCAAAGGTGCATGCGGATCTCAAGCCCGCCAGCGGCGGACCTGTTGAGCAGGTGGCGTTTTTCCGAAAATTCGTCATCCTACTTTAAACATTACAGCCTCTTGAGCGTGGCTATGGTGAATCCGATCTTAGCGCATGGAGATAAAATGAAAAAAAATGTTTTCAAGTGTTCAACGAGCGTCCTGCTGGCGGCTTGTGCGGCGATCCTGTGGACGATGCAGACGGCGTTTGCCCAAGACCACAAAGGCATCGGCTATCATGCGGCTCCGTTCCTACGGGTTGCTCCAGAGGCTCGGCCGGCGGGCATGGGCGAGGCCTTTTCCGCGGTCAGCGGCGATGTGGCGTGCTTCCGCTACAATCCCGCCTCACTCAGCGCTGTCTCACATTCGATGCTTGGACTGCATTTTCATAATTGGATCGATGATACCCAGCAGGGCGCCATCACGTTTTCCCTGCCGACCAAGTTAGGCGTTCTTGGTGCAAATTTCGGCTACTTTAATGAGGGCAAGCTCACCGAACTGGATGAGAACTTTATGCCCACCGGCGGCACCAGCTTCAGTGACGACATCGTCCTGGCGCTGGCCTATGCGAACGCCTTGCGCCTGGGCTCGCTCCAGTTGAGATTCGGCGTAGGCGGCAAATACATGCGGCAAAATCTTATCGGCGAGCAGAGCATGATCTACGGACTGGACGCCGGCGTTCAATTGCGCTATAAAATAGTGACTCTGGCCGGCGGCGTGCAGAATTATGGTCTGAAGAAGGTCCATTTTCTTGACCAAGAAAATGCTCTGCCGATGGCGCTGCGCGCCGGTGCAGCGGTGACCATTCCGTTCTCCCCCTCACTGCAGACGCTGCTGGCGTTTGATGCTGCAAAAACCGAACATGAGAATATGCGCTATTACGTCGGCGCTGAGGCCGTGATCAGCGATCTGATCGCCTTGCGCGGCGGATATAAAATTCACGATTTTGAAGCATCCCGCTGGTCCGCCGGCATGGGCCTATATATACCGGCCGAATGGCTGGCCAACGCCCGGCTTCGCTTCGACTATGCCTATGCTCCGCTGTCGGCTTTTGAGGAAGCTGCCCACCGTTTCTCACTCATCTGCGCCTTTGGTGTGGGACAACGTCTCTATTCCTTCGGCGCGGCGGACCGCAGCGGCGCCGGCGAGATGAGCGAGCAAATGCGCGCAGAGCTGGAAGCAGCGGAAAAGGCGCGCAAAGCCCTCGAGGAAAGGGCCAAACAATTGGAAGAGGAGATCGCCCGGCGCTTGTCCTATATCCAAAAGATCGCCTCGGAGAGCGAAGGCAAAATCGAAGTGCAGCCGCAGTCACGGGAGAAAATCCGTGTCACCATGCGCATCAATTTTGATTTCGATAAGGCTAATATCCGCCGCGAAGAATTTGAGACCATGCGGCGTGCCGGCGAAATCCTCAACACCTATCCGGAGGCGATGATCCATGTGGATGGTCATACTGATTACATCGGAACCGACGAGTATAATATCCGCCTCTCCCATCGTCGCGTGGACAGCGTGATGGTCTATCTTACGGAAAAGGAAAAAGTCGCCAAATCGCGTTTCTATATGCCCGTGGGCTATGGCGAAAGCCGCCCCATCGCCGACAACAAGACCGAGCGGGGCCGTTTCCTCAACCGACGGGTAGAGTTCCTGCTTTACACGCTGGATTCCAAGCCCGAGATGCCGGATGGATCGGCGATCAAGGCGGTGGAAGTGGTGGATGATCGAACCATGCGCATTATCTGCAATGGAAAAGTGGCCAGCCGCATCAGCGAACTCTCTGATCCTCCACGGCTGCTGGTGGATATTCCCAACACCTATCTGTTGCACGATGTGACGACTTATGAGCTCAACCGCGGACCCTTCCTGCGTGCGCGGCTCGGCTATCATCCTTCCGGGAAATTCTCTCGGGTGGTGTTTGATTTAAAGTCACGCGCCCACTTTGACGTGCAGTCGGTGGATAACTATATCATCGTGACCGCGAAATAATTCGGGACGGCCAAGCGGTCTTAAGAAAAGGATGTCTGACTCTATGCGTTTTTATTCACTGTGCTTGATCGGTTTGCTGTGGATGCCAGGAGGGCTGGCCTTTGGAAAAACACCGGCTGATTCCAGCCGGATGCTGCTCTCTATATATCATTCCAATGACTTGATGGGCTACTTGACGCCGTGTGGGTGACGCTCCGCCCGCCTCGGCGGAGTGGCTCGGAGAGCCACGGTAATGACCAATGAATGGTCTCGGGCTGATTTCAATCTAGTGGTGGACGCCGGAGGATTCAGCCGCGGCACGGATGATCACAGCGCCCTGCAAAACGAATATTTGCTCAGGGCGATGACGTGGCTGAACTATGATGCCATCAACCTGGGTTACAAAGAGTTCCAGCTCAAACCCAGCTTTGTGCGCAAAATGGAGCAGAGTCTGCATCCGCCCTTTGTCTCTGCCAATGTACTGCTCGCAGGCGCGGACAAACCGTTCGTTAAACCCTATCTGCTCAAAGAACTGCAAGCCCTGCCGAGTGAACGTCCCCTGGCGTTTAAAAAGCTCAAGGTGGCTGTCTTTGGGCTGGCGGACAATAAAATGGCGCAGCTTTTCATTGCCCGGCCCGGCGAGCCGCAGATGACCTATGTTGAGCCGCTTCAGGCGGCAACCGAACTGGTGCCCGTTTTGCGAAAAAAAGCGGATGTGGTGGTGATGCTCTATTACGGTAAAAACGCAGAGATGAACCAAGTGCTGAACGCTGTCCCAGGCATCGACGTGGCGGTTTTGGGTGGAGAATACTATCTGATCAACAGCAGCAGCGAACAGAGAAAAAACCAACTGGCTGTAAGCACTCCTCTGCAGGGGAAATACGTAGGCATCTTGACGCTGCAGTTGAATAAAAATAAAGAGATCATCGGATCCACCACCAAGCAGATCTCGCTCGATGAAAAGATCGTCGACGACGCGAAATTCCTGCAATTGCTCAACGAGTTCGAGAAAGCCAGCCGTCCTGCCGGAGCGTCTCAGCACTGACAAAATCCATTTGCATTAAAGAGCGCTTTTTTGTAGCTTGTACGCCGTGGAGCCCTGCACGGCGTTTTTTATTTAACAGGACGGAGTCGAGCGTGAATGATCAACCGGTTCATCTTGCATTGGTAGCTATCGGCGGCTATGGTTTGATCTATTTGAATGGATTGCTGGACAAGACGGATCCCGGCCGTTTTGTCATAGACGGCGTCGTAGACCCCTGGCCGGAAAACTGTCCGCGTCTGGCGGAACTGCAGGCCCGTTCGATTCCGGTCTATCCTTCGTTGGAAGAGTTTTACCGCCATCATCAGACCGATCTGGTGTTGGTCTCTTCTCCGATTCAGAACCATGCGCCCGACACTGTGACCTGTCTGGCGCATGGCAGCCACGTGCTCTGCGAAAAGCCGTTGGGAGCAACGGTACAGGAAGCCCAGACCATGATCGACGCTTCACAGCAGCACGGCAGGCTCGTCGCCGTGGGATATCAATGGTCTTACAATCAGGCTGTTTTGCAGCTGAAGCAAGACATACATGCCGGACTTTTCGGTGCGCCGAAGAAATTGAAAACCATTGTGCTTTGGCCTCGCGACGAAAAGTATTTTCACCGCAACAATTGGGCGGGCAGGATCAAGGATCAAGCAGGCCGCTGGATTCTGGACAGTCCGGCGAACAACGCCGCTGCGCATTATCTGCACAACATGTTTTTTGTGCTTGGACCTACCATGAGAAGCAGCGCCCAGCCGATCAGCGTGCAGGCGGAGCTCTATCGCGCCAACCGCATCGAGAATTACGACACCATCGCCCTGCGCTGCCTGACTGAAAACCATGTCGAGATTCTCTTTTACGCCACCCATGCCGTGAAAGAAAGTTATGGTCCGGTTTTTAGCTATGAATTTGAGAAAGCACGGATCACCTATGCTTTGGAGGATCCTGTCATCCGCGCCCGTTTTCAGGATGGGTCGGTGAAAGAGTACGGGGATCCGGATGCCGTTTACCTGCAAAAATTATATGATGCGTTGGATATGGCCGCAACCGGCGTCGAACCGGCCTGCGGTCCTGAGGCCGCACGGTCGCAGACCTGCTGCATCAACGGAGCGCAAGAGTCCATGCCCGCGATCGGCGAATTTCCTAAAATGCTGGTGACCATCAGCGAGGAGGAAGGAAGCAGGCTGACCTGGGTGCAGGGATTGGCCCGGATTCTACAGAACTGCTATGAGAAGGCGCTGTTGCCCTCGGAACGATGCATCCCCTGGAGCAAAAAAGGCCTGGAGATCGATCTGCAGGCCTATACCCATTTCCCCCGGGGCTCTATGAGTGGGCAGCAGCCGACGGACTAATCACTCACCTGCGAAACGCCGCCCGGAAGGGACAGGCCCCGAGCTTGAGTATCTCCAAAGCTCGAGGCCTTTATTTTTTATTTAATGTTGACCATCAACCACAACAGGAAAAGAATAACCAGGACGAATAAACAGCTGATGGTAAAGCCTAAAAAGTCGTTCAGACCGGGCTTGAGGATCTCCCAGTTGGATCCTTTCCATATCTTGTCTTTTTCGAACTTTTCCGGATGCTGTGTCCCTTCGGCGATGAGTTTTTCTTCCAGCTCGGGCGTCTTTTGCACCGGCGTGTGCAGCTTGGCGAAGAAATAATCCAACACCTCCTTGTCGTTTTTCTTGGTCACATAACTGAGCAGAAACAGCAGCACGAATGGAAAAAGGGCATCGAACAGAAACCGGTAAGCGACCAATTGCGCCTTGGTGGAGTTGCTGAAATCCAAACCGAACCAGCTCAGCACCCAGATCTCGGCATGAAACCGGCCTAGTCCGATGCGAGGTGAGTTGGGATCGTTGGGGTTTTGACGCGCCACTTTTTCGAAAAAGATGCCGGTGGGCTCAAGATACTGCTGCTTGTGGATTTTTTCGCCTATGGTTTTCGCTGCACCCGACTCGACATCCTCTTTCAAGGCCTTGGTTTCGATGGTGACATATCTACCGTTGGTCTCGCGGATGAGGTTCGGATGGGTATTGGTCACTTGGAGCGATTGGAACACATTGGGGAGGATCGCATAGATCAGCGAGCAGATGATGACCTGAAGGATCACCGCCCAGCGGGTCACCCTGCGCCAGAGAAACCCCAGCCAGATGGAGGCGCCAAAGATCGCCGGCATGGAGATGAAATACTTGAACAGATCCAACAGGTTGCCGACAAAAGTGGCCACCCAGATGCCGCCCACCAGAGTGATGAGAATGGCGATGCGTCCCATGTTGAGATAATGTTTTTCGCTCTTGTTGGGCGCCAGGGGCGCGTAGAGATTGCGGATGAACAGCGCCGAGTTGGTCACTGAGCCCGAGTTAAGCGACGACATGTTGGCAGCCAGAATGCCGGCCAGCATCAAGCCCAATGCACCGGGCACCAATAGATCTCGGCTCATCACGCCCCAGATTAGATCCGGATCGTGCAGTTTGCCTGCATACAGAGCGATGGCCACCAGTCCGGTGAGCGCCCAGAACAGCATGAGAAACCGTTTGAAGAACATGCCGCTGAGGATGCCGAACCGGGCGGTCCATTCATCCTTGGCTGATCCGGCGGTGGCGAGCAGCGGTGCAGAGGCGATGATGGAGACCAAATTGGCCAGCACCATGGCAAAAATCGTATACCAGGCGTATTCACCCACTTTGACGGAACCAAAGATGTTGAACATGTAATCTGGAACAGACGCATGCAGGCCGGCGAATCCGCCGATGCGCGACAAGCCCAGTGGAATAAGCATGACCGAAAAGACGATAATCAGCACCCCTTGAACAGCATCGGTGAATGCCGCGGCGATCAATCCTCCCAGCATCGTGTAAACGCCCACCAGAGCGGTAAAGATAAAATAAAAAGTCAGGGGATCAGTGTACGAGACCATGGATTTGAGCTCATCCCGCTTGTTCATGTCGTTGAGGGTTTCATAGCGGGTTTTTTCCGTCTCAGTCATGGGCAGCGATTTTTCCACTTTTTGTCGCAAATCCATGTATTCATGAAAGTTGTCAATTGCCTGTTTCTCCTGGACCGTATAAGCGGAAGGAGGTTTCGGCGTAAGCGCCATCATGGTTTTGCCGGCGACCATATAAGCGGCGGCCCCGCCGATGACCGCCATCACCAGAGTGAAGGCGGCGAAGGCAGCGCCTAAGCCGCGGCTCTGATAACGCTCAGAGTAGAAATCACCCAAAGTGATAACGCGGGAACGACGGAACAGCAGAGCGGTGAACCAATAGAAAGGAGTGAGGAACAACACCAGATATTGAATCCACATGCCGCCGATGCCCTGACGATATATTTCACGGGATACGGCGGCCGCTTGATCCGCATGAGTGGAATTGCCGAAATTCAGAAAGAACTGATAGAATTTTCCCAGACTGCGTCCGGCCATAAAAAAATCGGTGGTGTTTTTAGTCTTGCGCTGAGCGCGGATACCGAGGTAGAGCATGGCTAATATATAGACGATCACGATGGAGAAATCTGCAATATGCAGGCCCAAAATGTTCATGACCACTCCTTTTCGCTATTGATGGATTTGTATTGCACGGGAACTGTAATTTTTCAGCGTGACAATTACCCCCTGGTCCAACTGATAGGGGACCTGCTTGCCGTCCACTCGGCAGGAGGGAGGCTCATCAGCGGGCGCACGCTGCACGTCAAGTTGGATCCGGCAGCCCTGCAGCGTCAGAGCAGCGCTCATTCGCTCGGTGTTGGACAGCAAACGCGGCCGAAGCCGTACCTGGTTCTCCTCAGGCCGGACGCCTAAAAGATGATGGACAAAAAACAGTAAAATTTCCGCCCAGGTCCACGGAGTTATCCCGACCTGCGGACAGGGGGGAACCCAGGGCCTGGGTCCGTAGAACTCAAACCAACTTCCTGAGGCGGCGCCGGTCAAGGTGTTCAACCAATTCAGCACACGCCATACTTTGTCGTCCTGGCCGTGTTCGAAATACGCCCGCGCGATAAACAGGCTGGCAAACGGCCAAGGTCCCGGCGAATCGATCTCTGAGCTGACGTGATAGCGGCCATAGCCGCCGATGGACCATCGCTGGTTCCACAGCCGCTCTGTTTGAAACAGCGAGTTGCGCGCCAATTCGCCTTTGGGATCTATGAATTCCCAGGCGATCGGCAGAGAGATGGAACTGTCTGGGTTGAGGAAATGCGGCGGCGCCTCCGCCAGCGGCATGCCGGCGGACAGGGTCACTGATGGATGGAGTTGAATTTCCGACTGCACCTCGCCGTTCATCTGGCGGCGTTTGATAAAATGCCCGTGCGCGATCAGCCGGTATTTGGCGTCGTTGAGCATCGCCTGTTTGATGCGTTCCGACTCGGCCAGCCACTTTTCGCGCTGTTTGTTCTTATCCAGCCGTCGCGCCAGATCAGCGGCGCTCGCCAAACCCATGGATACGTAAAGCTGATAGGCCAGCTCCATGCCCTCACGAATGCCAAAGGCTTTGTGTCGTTCCCAAAATTCCCTCTGATTGTGCAAAAGTCCGGATTCTTTATGCTGAAAGACCCGTTGCAGAGGAAAATCAGCCGTCTTTTCGATTTTATCCCAAAACGTGCGTGCCAGATCCAGGTCGCCGGTATAGTCCACATAGGCTTTGACCGCCATCAAGAGCACGCCGTTTTGATCCAGTTCAATGTCCTGATATGAACGCCTGCGTCCTGAATCCACGGTATCGCCGTCCTCGCTGACAAAATCAGTCAACAGACGGGTCAAAAGCGTCCTGGCCAAGGGGTAATTGCCGGACATGAGCAGACCAAAAACCATCATGGAATGATCGCGAACCCATTCCAAATTGTACTGCCAGATGCTGGCATCCACCAACCCTTTGCTGGAAATGACATTTTGCAGGCAGATGCTGGCCGTCTGCATCAGATGGTCGAGAGGAGAGGAATCGAAGGATGCGGCGGTGAGGGATGCCCAAAAGGCCGTCGCCGACGAGTCCACCGGCGCGCTGTCGACCATCGTGAGCTGAACGGTCCAAGTTTCTTGTTCATGAATCAGATCGTAGGCCAAATAGAGATCAACCGATTGTCGAGCCCGCAGATGCACTGTCTCCGCAAGGCTGGTCTGCAAAAGACCGGTCTCGATCTGAAGAGTCTGATCCTCCTCACTGAGGCTGATGAAGTGCAGTTTGCGAATCAATCGCGGTGCAGTGCGGTCGGGGCAATAAAAAATTTCACAAAGGGTGAAAGTTAAAGAGCTCCAGATGACCTGAGCGACGGGCGCTCCATCCAGCCGGTCCCAGCGGCTTTCCACCGTCTTGGGATCCGGCCGAAATCGGTACGGTCCGATGATCACCTCTACCTGAGTGGCCCTCAGACCGTTTTGTGGGTCCATGGACAAGGCATGGCGTTTCTGGCCAAACCGGTCCGGGGACATCAGCAGCAATCCGATAGTGGTCAAAGCGTCTGTGGTGCATACCTGCACAGCCCCCAGGATATGTCCGTTTCCGATAAAAAAATAGCCGGTACCCGGCGGATTGGTGATGACATCGACTGGTCCGACTTTGGGGTCATCCTGGTGGACGTGTTCTTCCATTTCCATCTGGCAGTTAATCCTTTCTCCAAAAGTTGCCCAAAAGCTTAAATTATTCAACCTAAGGCAATAAAGCAAGATAAAAGTAAAGGATTTGTGTTGACTGGAAACAGATTATTGGCTAACTTAGAGCCAAGATCAGGAGCACGAAAATGAAGGAAAAGACTTCGTTACACACCGATCAACCCATCTGGAATGCGCTCTATCCGGCCATTCGCGAATTTTTCCATCATAATTATCTCGATGTGGTGATGGATGCGAAAAAAATTCGCGGCTATCGTTCGCCGGACGCCCGCTCTATCTGGATACGAGACCACAGCGACATGATGCGCTGCACCAAATATTTCGAAACCGATCTCACCAGCTGCATCGATCATTTTGCTGAAACCCAAGCGCAAAACGGCCGCATTTTTGATTATTACACCGTATTTCCTGAAAAACTGCCCAGTGAGCGGGAAAATTGGGCCAAGTACGTGCGCGTGCCTGTTGAAGCCGACGTGGAGTACCGTTTCGTCAAGTCCGCGTATCTGGCCTGGCAGGCTACAGGCGATGATCAATGGCTGGCGGGGATTCTGCCTCACCTGGAAAAGGCGCTGCAGTATATTCTGACCCATCCCTGGCGATGGGACAACCGGCGCCATTTGGTCAAACGTCCTTATACCATCGATACCTGGGATTTCGCTTATTCCGCCGGTCGGCACGAATGGCTGCAGATGCAGATAGATGAAAACACTTTCTGGGGCATCATGCACGGCGATAACAGCGGGTATTATGAAGCCATGATGATCTTGTCCCAGCTCTATGCGTATTTCGGCAAACGTAAAAAAGCCGCTGAATGGCTCGACCTCGCAAAAAAACTGCGCAGAAGGATGAATCGCATCTGTTGGAACGGGCGCTTTTATACCCACTTTGTCAAACTGACGCCAGTCACCATACCCGACGTCGATGAGGCGGAACAGCTGAGCCTGAGCAATCCCATGGATATTAACCGAGGTGTGGCAGACCATGCACAGGCTGTTTCCATTTTGCGGGAATATCAATCACGGAAGCAAAAGACGCATGCCTTTGCAGAATGGTTTTCCATTGATCCTCCTTTTCCAGACGGCTGCTTTGGCGATGAGCTGCTGGTCAAAGGCGCCTATTGCAACGGCGGCATCATGCCGCTGGTCGGAGGCGAACTGGCGCGCGCTGCATTCGAACATGGTTACGAATCTTATGGCGTTGCGATACTGCGCCAATATGCAGAGATGATCGCCCGGGACAAGGCCACCTACTTGTGGTATTTTCCGGATGGCCGCAATAGTACAGCTGAATCCAGCACCAGTCCGGAAGCGCTGCCCACAGATGGGTGGGGTTCCGGCGCCATGGCCTATGCGCTGATCGAAGGGCTGGCCGGCGTCGTTGACCGTCAAAAATCCTTCCGCAAAGTCACTCTGTCCCCACGCTGGCCTTCCGCTGGTGTGGCGGAGGCGCGCATCCATCTGCACTATCCCGCTTCAGACGTAAGCTTTGGCTACGATTACCAGCTAACGGACTCCCAACTGCTGCTGGAGGTCAATGCCCACAGCAGCGACATTCACTTTCACATTCAACTGCCTGCAGGAAAACGGGTGCGCCAAGTGCTTTGCCGCGACCGGCAACTGCCTTTCCGCCTGAGCAAAGTGGAATCGACCCCGTATGTTGATTTTTCCCGCCACATGAAAAGCCCTGGAGGCGTAAAAATTGTTTTTAAGTGACCGATCAAAAAAAACGGCGCAGCGCTCGGCCGCAACCTGCCGATCTCATGCGGTTCAGCGTGCAGACGTCCGGCGACGGGAGAAATAGCATCATGACCGTAACCGAGGCTTTGAATAAAATCAGAACGATCTCTTATCCTCTGGATGGCCCGCCCGTTTGCGCTACTTGCGCAGAACTGCTCTCCACGCGAATCCCCGGTGTGGTGTTGGAGGGCAAGAGGCAGGTTTCCCGGCAAGTGCCGGATGGCGATTTTATGATTACCACCGGTGAGGGCTTGGACCTGCCGATGCAGAGCCACGGCAAGGACAATACATTCTTCCAATTGAATGAATCCGGTTCCGGATGGCTCTGGTCCAGCAAACCTTATCATCTGTATGCATTATTGCTGGACGTGTTGGAAAACCATGGAGAGGAAGAGGTCGGCATCTATCGTTCCGGCCTGCTCAAACAACGGGCCTTTCGCTGGCACCGCAGCACCTATGACCATTTTCTCAATCAGGGCGGCCGTCTCGTTCGATCTTTTGACGCCGAGCCGTATTTGCGTGAGCTGGCCCGTCTGGGCTTCACCCATGTCGAGGTCAACGGCTTGGCGTTTCCCATGGCACTGGAGTCCGGTCCCCGCGGCGAAATCTATCCGATGTTTTACACCTACTGCCCGGCGCTGGACCAGTTCGTCTACAGTGAGCTGAATAAGGGCATCTATCCCTACTATTATTTATCGGCCAACTTGTGCCGGCTGAAAGAGAACGCCCGTCTGGCTCTCAAATACGGCCTGGTCCCAGGCCTGCTTTGTTTCGAGCCCCGGTCCGTTCCTGAAGAATTGTTCGACCGATATCCCATGCTGCGGGGCGCGCGGGTCGATCACCCCTTTCGCAGTTTTAAACCGCGCTACAACCTTACAACCGTTCACCCGCAAGTGCGCGCGCACTATGCTGAAATGATGCGCAAACTGATGCAAGAAGTGCCTCAGCTGGGATATATCGACATCTGGACCAACGACAGCGGCGCCGGCTTTGAGCACACGAAATCCCTTTATGTGGGCCGCAACGGCGGTGCTTATCTTATACGCGAATGGAAGGACGATGAACAGATCGCACGGTTGGCCGGCGAAAATATCCTTCAATTCTTCAGGACCCTGCGCGATGCCGCATCAGAGATCAACCCGGACTTTCGCGTTATCACCCGTATGGAATCATTTTACGGTGAACATGAAACCGTATGGCAGGGGCTGGGGGATCGCATCGACGTGGAGACCAACTCGCTCTTCGCCGTGGGCTGGCAGTTGCACTACAATCATCCCCGCTACCCTGAGATCAAGGAGGTCAGCGGCGGCTCTATCTATCAGCATGTGGTGGATCCGCGCGAGCATGCGCCGTTGAATGACTTGATGCGGAGAAATGCGCTCGCTCACTTTAATTTTTCCTGTGGCACATTCGTTCTCTTTGAACCGCTTTTAGGCATCCCCTATCCCCGGCTGACCTATAACAAAATCAAAGGTATGCAGGAGGCCGGGCTGGACTGCCTGGCGCATCAGGGCGGCATGGCGCCCCCTACACTCGTTCCCTTTAACATCAATCTGGAAATCTTGCGCAGTTTTGCAGCCGATCCTTCCATGGATTTCCAAACAACCTTGACCCGGTGCGCCAGGCAATGGGCCGGAGAAGCTGATTGTCAGACGCTGCTGTCTGCTTGGGAACTCGCCGAAGAGGCTGTGCTCAGCTTTCCGCTGTCCATCGGCCTGTATGCAACCTTTGGCTTTACCTGGTTTCGCTTGTGGCAACGGCCGTTTACCCCTAACTTGGCTGCCATCAGCGATGAAGACCGCGCCTACTATGAAGATTATATCTGCACCACGCCGCACAATCCCAACAACATCGATCTGTCCAAGGACGTGCTTTTCGATCTGGTAACGCCTGAACGGTGCGAAGCGGACCTGCAGCGGATGGATGCGAACACCTGGAAGCCCCTCGATCAAGCCATCGTTCTGTTGGGCGAAAAATTGAACACCCAGCTGACGGAGATCGACGCCGGCTATGTGGTGTATGACCAGTGGATCCGATTGCGCGCCCTTCGCTGCTGGTTGCGAACACAGTACAGCGTTCTGGCCTGGGTGGCGGGAGTGCACGGTTATCTCCGTGCCAGAGAGGCGGAGGAGAAACAACACTATCGTCAGATGATTCGTTGTATGATGGAACGGGAGATCGAAAATTCTCGGGATTTGTATGAGCTGTGGCGGACCGCCAAGGTGGACTTTATGTCTGTGGCGGAACAGGGCGAAACGCCGTTAATCCACGGCAAACGGTTCGGCGATAACCTGCTCAAGCGCATTCAGCTCATGCAAACGCACATGGAGGATGAACCTGCCATCGAATCGGATTACATCATGAAAAGGTCTGCCCGAATGCTGGGCCAATTTGACTTGAACCGAGTGTATTAAAAAGGCTTCCGCCAAAGAATGCTGTTTCAGGCTTCCACCATGTTTTTTAGGAGGTAAGGAATAATGCTCGATATTGCCATTGTAACGGACGAGATCGCTCTGGATATCCGTACCGCCATCGCCGAAGGGCTTAAATTGGGCGTCCGTAAATATGAGTTGCGCTGCATCGGCAGCTATGATAAAAGGGTGCCGTTTGTAGATCCGGAGGATTATCGGTATGTCTTGGACCTGGTGCAAAAGGGAGCGATCGAGATCACCGCACTTTCTCCCGGCATCTTTAAGGTCAGGCCATCGGATCAGGCTGCGGTGCAGTCGGTCTTTGAGCAGACGCTCCCCAAGACCATGATCATGGCAAAAGAATTGCGGGCGCCGGTGATCATCAGCTTCGGCTTTCTCCGTGATGACAGCAAGGAAGAGGCGGTGGTCGATCTGCTGCGTAAAACCGCAGACCTGGTCAACCCAATGGGACTGGTGGTTGCCGTCGAAAACGAACCCGGCTTTTTTTGCGACTCGGGGCAGACGACCGCCCGTCTGCTGGCCGTGGCCAACCGAGCCAATCTGGGCGCCAACTGGGATCCAGCCAATGCCATCGGAACCGGAGAAATCCCGTTTCCTGTTGGCTATGAAGCGCTCAAACACTTTATCCGCAACGTGCATGTAAAAGATGCGATCATCGATGCGCGTCAAGGCTGCAAGCTGCTGGGCGAAGGCGGTGTGAACTGGGCCGGCCAGATCGCCGCCCTGCAGCGGGATGCGTTGGTGGCGCACGTGACGCTGGAAACCCATTGCACGCCGCTGTTAGAGTCCACCCAATTTTGTCATCGTCGTCTCCTTGCGCTGATGGCAATGGCGAAGGAGTGGAATGCATGAACGCTAAAGAGAGACTGTTGACCGCTCTGGTAAGAGGGGTTCCTGATCGTCTGCCGGTGACCACCCATCATGTGATGCCCTTTTTTCTCGATCACTATATGGGCGGAATCACCTATGATGCCTTTTTTGATCATTTCGGCCTGGATCCCATCCGCTGGCTGGAACTGCTCAAACCGGACTCCAGCAAGGGACAGTACTATGATCCGACGCAGCCAAAGGCGGAAATCTATCATTCCCGTCGGATCATTACCGACAACTGGCGCATCGAGAGAGAGCTGATCAACGATCCCACCTATCGTACCGAGCGCTACATGATCATCACGCCCAAGGGAACGCTCACCACGGTGCTGCAGTCGAACGACTATACCACTTGGGTGGCGGAACGGTTGGTGAAAAACAAACACGAGATCGAATGGATCGAAGAGTATCTCCCTTCTCCGCTTTGTGATATCGAGACGGTCAACGCCGAGGCCGCGCGATTCGGCGACCGCGGCCTGGTGCGTTCGCATTTTATCTGTTTTGATCTGTACGGTCAGCCGGGCACCTGGCAGGATGCCGCCTGCCTGTTCGGCATCGATCAACTGATCATGGAGACCTATGATGACCCGCAATGGGTGCATCAATTTCTCTCCATCCTTCAGCGACGCAAGCTGGATTTCGCCCGGTCGCTGAAGGGCGCGCACCTGGATCTGCTGGAGCTGGGCGGAGGCGACGCCTCTTCCACAGTGATTTCCCCCAAAGTGTTCGAAACGTTCGTGGCGCCCTACGATGCGCCCATCATCGCTGCGGCTCACCAGGCCGGACAGCGGGTGGTCTATCACACCTGCGGCGGCATGATGCCGCTGCTCGAAATGATCGCCGCCATGCAGCCCGACGCCATGGAGACTTTTACACCGGTGGATATGGGGGGCGACGTGCGCCTGGCCGAGGCCAAAAAACGCATCGGCGATAAGGTTTGTATGATCGGCGGATTTGATCAATTCCATTATTTTAAAGGCTGTACACCGCAGCAAACTCGGGCGGAAGTCCGTCGCTGTTTCAACGAAGCGGGCGGCGATGGCGGCTTTATTCTCAGCCCCTCGGACCATTTTTTTGACGCCGACCTGCCGCTGTTGCAGGCGTTTGCGGACGAAGGAAAAAACTGCTGCTACTAAAACCGCGCCGGAAACAAAGCCGGCCGTTCATCATTCCTTGACACTAATAAAGGAATCCCATTATGGCATTGCAGATCATTCAGTTCTCCAACCAGAGCCAGGAAGATAAACGTTGGCTGAAAAAGTTCATCGACTTTCATTGGCGACACTATGCTGCGGATCCAGCCTATGTGCCCTTGCTCGATTATGAGTATACAGGCTTTAGACTGTTGGGCATCGTCGGTTTTTTTGAAAAGAAGAATTTATTTTTCAAACATGCTGATATGCGTTTTTTCCTTGCCCTGGAAGGGAATACCGTTGTCGGCAGATGCAATGCGTTTGTCAATCACCATCATAATGCTCATTGGCACGATCAAGTGGGCTTTTTTGGCCAGTTCGAATCCATCGATGACCAATCGGTCGCCGACGCCCTGATCAACGCCGCCGCCGGTTGGCTGAAGAGCAAAGGCATGACCCAAATACGCGGGCCGCAGAACCTGCCGGTGAACGAAGCGACGCCGGGCTGTCTCATTCAAGGCTTCGAAACGCAACCGGTGGTGTATTATCACTACAACAAGCCCTATTATGAAAGGCTGTTGCGCAACGCGGGCATGGAATGCGTGAAAAAGGTTAAATCCTGGCAAGTGCCGGTTGACCGTCCCATGGAGGAACAGCTGGAGCGGGTGGCGCATAAAGTCATCAACCGGTATGAAGTGACCATCGAGAAATGGGGGGAGCGGCCTCTTTCCGTGCGTAAACAAGAAATGTTCGATGTTTACAACGATGCTTGGAATGACAATTGGGGATTTGTTCCTTTTACCAAAGAGGAGCTGTATAAAAACGTGGATGATCTGCAATTGATCATGGATAAGGGGCTGTTCATTTTTCTTTATGTGCGCGGCGAACTGGCCGCTTTCTTCGGCGGCGTGCCCAATATTTTTGAAAAAATGGCGCCTCTGGCCTGTTGCCGTCGTTTTGAACTGCTGCGCGCTTTGCGTATGCTGCTCAGCAAAGGCCGTATCCGTGGATTTCGCTTGGGATACATGGGGGTGAAACGACGTTTTCGGCGCTTGGGGCTGGATGGAGTCATGCTCTGGCAGCAGAAACTCTATTCGCAGGAAAAAGGATACGAGTATTGTGATTTTGGCTGGGTGCTGGAGGACAATGTACTGGTGATACGCGTTGGTGAACAGATCGGCGGCGCCCAGGTATCCAAAACGTATGCCATCTTCCAAAGAGATCTCTAAAACATCATGCGAGGAACCATGAACTGCAGTCGAAGGCGCTTTCTGCAAAACAGCGCTCTTTTCACCCTTGGAACAGGCCTGGCCTGCGGCAGAACCCAAAGCCCTTGGAACGGCTTTCGCTACGCCATGTGCAATGAATCGATGCAAGGCATGGCCTGGGAAGAACAGTGCCGTCTGGTCGCTGAAGCGGGTTTTAGCGGTATCGAGATCGCCCCTTTCACGCTGGTGAAAGAAGGGGTGGAGGAATTGACTCCCGTTCTCCGCCGTGACATGGTCCGAACAATGCGCGATCATGGTTTGAGCTGCACCGGACTGCATTGGTTGCTGGTGGCGCCCCCTGCCGGCCTGCACTGCACGGCTGACGACGCGGCCGTTCGTCGTAGAACCTGGGACTATGTTCATCGCCTGATCGATTTCTGCAGCGATTTAGGCGGCCCGGTCATGGTCTTCGGTTCCCCGAAACAACGCAGTGCCGGCGATGCGGGCATTTCCGTCGCCGAAGCGGTCCAGCGGCTCACTGAGGGATTGTCCGGCTGTGCAGAGCATGCGGGTAAAAATCGGGTCAAGATCTTGCTCGAGCCCCTGGATCGTTCGCAGACCGATGTAGTCAATACTCTGGCGCAAGCACTTGAGGTGGTAAACGCTATTCAGCACCCAGCCATACAGACCATGTTCGATTTTCACAACACACCGGATGAGACCGAACCTCTGGAAGTCCTGGTAAAAATGTATTACCCCTATATTCATCATGTGCATGTACAAGAGATGAACGGAAAGCATCTCGGCACAGGCAACGCGGCCAAGGACTTTGTCGCCGCTTTTCAAACTCTCAAAGATCTGCGCTATAATCAGTGGGTTTCACTGGAAGTCTTTGATTTCACCCCTGGCGCAAAAACCATTGCCGAAGAATCCATGAGAGTTTTGCGGCAGTTGGAATCAAGTCTCAGCTGACCATGCCAGAGTATGTCCCCCTACATGTTCATTCCCACTACAGCTTTTTTCAAGGCGCCAATTCCATTCGTGACCTCTGCCGCCATGCCAGGTCACGCGGTCATCATCATCTGGCTCTGACCGATACCAACGGCCTTTATGGTTTGGCCTGGTTCTTACAGGAGGCACGCAGCTGCGGACTGCAGCCTTTGATCGGATCGTATCTGATCGACAGGAGATGTTCAGCGGTCGTTCTGGCCAAGAACGTGTCCGGCTATTCGCGGCTGTGCCGTTTGATCACGCTGCTGCAGAGCGATGCTGAATTTGATCTGACCCGGGCTCTGATTCAGGATCATAAAGATCTGGTGCTGATTTCCCGCGATCGCGAATTGCTTAAAGCCATCATCAGCACGTCGGACAGAACGGATGTGTACGCCGAATTGGTGCCGTATCTGGACCGGGAGGCCATGCTGCAATTTGCCCGTTCATTTCAACTGCCGGTGGCCGCCACCCAGGCGGCGTACTTTATCAGCCCGGAAGACCATTCGATCCACAAGCTGTTGCGCGCCATTGACCTGCAGACCACTCTGTCCACTCTGGCAAAAGAAGAGGTCGCCAGCCCATACGCGTTTATGGATTCGCTCGAATCACGGTTCCCAGATTGCCCGGAAGCGCTTTCCAACACTTTGCAAATCGCCCGAGAGTGCACTTTTGAATTGAATTTTCACCAGTCCATTTTTCCCGCTTTTCATGGACCCAAGGGCGAAAGTGCATTCGCCTATCTCGACGAACAGGTACGACAAGGCGCTCAGTGGCGCTACGGTGCGCTGACGCCCGACCTTGCCCGCAGGCTAGAGTACGAACTGGACTTGATCAAACAAAAAGGATTTGCCCCTTATTTTCTTGTAGTGGCCGATGCGGTTCGACAGGCTCCGAGAACCTGCGGTCGTGGATCGGCCGCTTCCAGTATTGTGAGTTACTGCTTAGGCATAACTAACGTCGATCCGGTTCGTTACGATCTTTTCTTTGACCGTTTTCTTAATCCCGGCCGAAAAGATCCCCCTGATATTGACGTTGATTTCCCCTGGGATGAACGGGATGATGTTCTGGATTATGTGTTTAAAAAATACGGCGGCTCTTGTGTGGCCATGATCGCAAACCATGTTACGTTCAAAGCCCGTTCTGCGGTGCGAGAGATCGCCAAAGTGTACGGTTTACCGGAGACAGAGATCAGCGTCATGACCAGCCGCATGTCCAGTCATTGGCAGCCGACTCATTTGGAACAGATGATGAGCAGACATCCGGTTTTTCGTAATATTGAGATCCGGCCGCCGTGGCCTGAAATCATCCGCCAGGCGGAAAAGATCCGCGGTTTTCCCAGATATCTATCCATTCATTGCGGAGGTGTGGTCATTGTTCCGGATGGATTGGACCGTTACGTTCCAGTGCAACCAGCGAAAAAACTTCTCAAACCGTACAATCTGAAGGAGGGAGGAGTCCCACGCCGAGTGGCCCGATTGCAGGTTGTACAATGGGAAAAGGATCAAGCAGAGGATATGGGACTGGTCAAAATGGATCTGCTTGGCAACCGCTCCCTGTCAGTCATCCGGGACACCATTCGGGCTGTGGCCTCCAACCATGGGGTGGTCATTGATTATGCCAGTTGGGATCCGTTGCAGGATAAAGCCACTCAATCCCTGCTTGCCCGCGGCGACACCATCGGAGTTTTTTACGTGGAATCTCCGGCCATGCGCCAGTTGCAGAAAAAGACCGGCAAAGGCGATTTCGAGCATCTGATCATTCATAGCTCCATTATTCGACCTGCAGCCAACATTTATATCAATGAGTATATTAGAAGGTTAAAGGGGGGAGGGTACGAACCCCTGCATCCAAAACTTGAAGAGGTTTTGCGAGAGACTTTTGGTATTATGGTTTATCAGGAGGATGTTTCCAAAGTGGCCATGGCATTGGCTGATTTTGACGCCTCCAGTGCAGATGATTTACGCAAAGTGGTGGGTAAAAAGCACAAGAGGGATAAACTGGAAGAGTATCGCAAAAGATTTTATCTTCAAGCAATAGCCAATCAGGTCAGCCGAAATACCTGCGACAAGATATGGCAAATGATCCTCAGCTTTTCTGAATACAGCTTTTGTAAAGCGCACTCCGCCTCATATGCCCAGGTCTCATTTAAAAGTGCATATCTGAAGGTTTACTATCCAGCGGAGTTTATGGCTGCTGTGATTTCCAATCAAGGCGGCTATTATTCCACTTTGGCATACATTTCAGAGTCACGGCGGCTGGGGCTGCAAGTTTTGCCCCCGGATATCAATGAGAGCGATTTTGTCTATACCGGCACTGGCAAGTGCCTCAGGGTGGGATTCATGCAGATCAAGGGGCTTTCTTCCCAGGCCTGGCAAGCTATTATCAAGGAGCGGAAAAATAACGGTCCCTTTAAATCACTGGATCATCTGCACAAACGCGTAGCTCTGCAGCCGGCCGATCTTTTCCTGCTCATCAAGGCCGGATGCCTGGACAGCCTGGCAGCTGGACGAACAAGGCCGGATCTGCTCTGGCAGGCCTATTACCGGCAATCCCATCGCCCAGCTCCTTCCGCTCAGGCTTCCTTTGATTTTTTTGATCAAGAGGAGGCCGCTTCCCGAATGCCCGCAAATACGCGCTCCTACGACGAAAAAGAGATTCTGAGACAGGAGGTCGAAACTCTCGGCTTTCTGATTTCACGTCATCCATTGACGTTGTATCAGGAGCGGATTGACCGTCTCGTTTATACTCGTGCTTGTGACCTGGATCACCATATTGGTGAAACCGTGCAGACCATCGGTTGGTTGATCACTTATAAATTGATCGCCACCAAACATAAGCAGCTGATGGAATTCCTCAGTTTTGAGGACACCACCGCCATTTATGAAACGATCTTTTTCCCAAAAATTTATGAGCGGTTTGCCCATATGATGACCGCATCCAGGCCGTATCTGCTCAAAGGCAGAGTGGAGGAACAGTACGGAGCTGTCGTGTTGAATGTGCACCAAGTCAATTTTTTGTAATTATTTATTGTGAATAAGCGATTGATGCAATATATTATAGGTGTATACTGCTTTATGACAGAGCTGCAGTGCAGCTCAGGGCAAAAGCTTGAAATACCGAGAATGCCTGCGCACTCTGGACATGGGTGAACAACAAGCGGATCCCACTCATTGCCCAACCTTTTAACGGCGATGGATCGGGGCTGGCCGGAAAAAAGAAATTGGATTCACAAAAGCAAATGGCGTTGTCGCGATAGATGGATCACATTTAGCTGAGGTCCCCTTTGTTGAAAGACAAAACGCTGGATTTTATCGCACGAATGCCAAAGGTTGAATTGCATTTGCATCTCGAAGGGACCATCCAGCCAACCACGGCGATCGAACTGATGCGGCGCAACTGTGCAAAAAACGCACCGCGAACGGTTGAAGAGCTGCTGAAAATTTACGATTTTCAGGATCTAAGCCATTTTGTCAGAGCGATGAAAATCGTCTCTAATCATATCACCCGACTGGAGGATCTGGATCGGGTGTGCAGCGAGATGCTTGAAGAATGCGCACGTCAGAACACCCGTTACCTCGAGTTTGATTGCGCTCTGCAGAAGTATATTGATCTCGGCATGCCGCTGAGCGATGTGGTGGCTGTGCTGGATCGGGCTGTGCAGGCGGCAGAGGTGCGATACGGCATTCTTGCCAGGATGGTGGTCAATCTCCAGAGGTCGCACGGCGATGAAAAGACGGCCAATCTGGTGAAAGAGATCGCTCGGTTGAATCATCCTCTGATTGTCGGCGTCGGTCTGTCAGGGGATGAGACGCAGTATCCGCAAAAAGAGTTTATCAACACTTTTGCCATTGCCAGAGAGGCTGGCTTGCGCCGCACGGTTCACGCGGGAGAAGCGTTGGGAAGTCAGAGTGTATGGGATGCCCTTGAGCTGCTGCACGCGCAACGGATCGATCACGGCACCCGCGCCATTGAGGATGAACGTCTGGTGCGCCATCTGGTTGATGCTCAGATCCCACTGACTCAGTGTCTGACCAGCAACCTGCGTCTCAATGTCGTCTCTGCGGTAAAACGCCACCCGTTCGCTCTTTTTTTTCATTCAGGCGTGCTGGTTACGCTCAACACCGATGATCCGCAGATTTTTCAAACTTCACTCACCGGTGAGTATGAGCTCGCTTACCGAGCCTTTGGCTTCTCTGAGCAGGAACTGCAGCGTATTGCGCACAACGGCATCAAGGCCTCTTTTCTTCCTGAAGAGGCCAGAGGTCATATGCTGCAACGAATGGAGCCTATCGCGCTAGCTGATTGTGAGAAAAACTAGGCGTCTGCGGAAGTCGTGGGGAATGTGATCTTGCCGCAGCGGATGTCTGTTTCAGCCTGTTCCAGGTCTTCGGGTTTGCCCAGATCCCGCCAATACCAGCCCTCCATGACAAATCCCAACACCGGTCGCCCCTGCTGTGCCAGCCGGATGTAGTGGTCAATGCTCGAAAAGGCGTGCGGGGCGATGCCGCGCAGCACCTGAGGATTGAAAACATGGATTCCATTGAATGCAAAAGCGCGGTGCCGTGTGGATTCCAACCCTACGGGCCGAGTATTAGGCCTGCCGAGGAGCTGCAGTTGATCATCGAACACCAGAGGACGGCTGGTGGGCCGGGCCTGTACCGCTAACGTGACCTCGGCGCAGCGGCGATGATGATCTTTCAGTAATTTCACGAGATCCAGATCGGTCAATACATCGACATTATGCACCAGCACCGGGGCGTCCCCAGCCATCAAGTCCATCATGCGCACCAGAGCGCCGCCAGTGTCCAGCAGCCGCTCTTCCACAGAAATCATGATCTTTAGATTCGGCCATCTCCGTTGGCTGAGAAAAGCCATGATAAGCGGAGCATGATGATGGACGTTAATCGCCACCTCGGTGCAGCCGGCCTCGACCAGTCTGTCCAGAACGATGGAGAGCAGCGGCCGGCCGGACACGGTCAGCAATGCTTTGGGACAAGAGTCGGTGAGCGGCCGCAGGCGGCTTCCATAGCCGGCGGCCAGTATCATGGCTCTCATAAGAAAGTAGGTTTATCCTGGTGAATGAGTTTGACGCGGAACCCGGCGTTTCTCAGCTTTTCTGCAGTGCGTTCGGCGCAATAGACCGAACGGTGTTGACCGCCGGTGCAGCCAAAGCCGACGGAAAGATGTGGGAACCGGCGCTGCTGAAAGCTCGATGCGGTCAGTACGATCAGCGCAAAAGCATGATCGATAAACTGATCAACTTCCGGAACAGCGCGCAAAAATTCAGCGACCGGCTTGTCGAGCCCGCTTTGTTTCGCATAGCGCGGGTCTCTGCCCGGATTGGGCAAACCCCGACAGTCGAAGATGAATCCGCCGCCGTGGCCGGTGGGATCATCCGGGATTCCGGAGACATGAAAACCAAAGCTGGTGATCGTGATCAAAGGGAGGATTGAATCGTCCGTTTGCATCCTATCTTTTTTCTTTCGTCTGCTGCTTGGATTGTTATCAGCGGTTGTTATAATCGGTAAAGTGAAGCATCCTGGACTAGTTGGGTTAGGATCGACTGCAACAGCGGCAGCCGTTGTAAAATCCATGCTTTCTCCAGCAGCACGGTTACGTTTTTCAGAGCATAGGGAACGCTTTTTAAAAAACTTTTTTTGCCGCGGACACCTGCCAGATAGCCATAGGCGCCGAACGCCTGAAGCACTCTGATCAGAACAAAGCTGTAAAAGTAGTGCATAAACCGGTCACGATCGATCGGCAGCAGGGAGCGGGCAGCCTGCAGATAGCAGTCCATCAAATGGTTGCGCAGATATTCGGGTAAATCCGCTTTGGCGTCGTAGAGCAGCGAAGCTACATCATACTGCAGCGCCCCGCGGCGACCGGACTGATAATCTATAAAATAGGTTTCGTTTTCCTGCACCATAATATTCCGCGATTGGAAATCGCGATAGAGAAAAAATGCAGTCGGTTCTTCCAACAGATGATCCACCAGGGTTTGAAATTCGCGCTGAAGCTTGTCTCGGTCAATGGGATTTTGAAAGAACAAGGATAAAAAACGATGCTGAAAATACTGCAGATCCCAGCTCATTGACTCACGGCCAAAAACTGCGTGCTGATAGCAATAAGAGTAGTTCAGCGTTTTTCCCGCTTCGATTTGAAATCTGGGCAGCCAGGACAACGCCTTTTCATACAGAGCAACAATGTCCTCGGTAAAGCCGTGTTTGTCGCGTATAGGCGCCATGTGCTCATACAGCGTGAACAGGCCGAGATCCTGCACCAGATACACATTGTTGTTCAGATCGACGGCGTAGATTTGCGGCACCGGCAGATGATAACTGGCGAAATGTTGTGAAAAATAGACAAAAGCTTCATTTTCTGCGCGGTGATCGCCGGCGATCCCAATGGCGGAACGATGCGCATTCTGCATACGGTAGATGCGCCGGTCAGAGGCATCTCCCTTGAGGGGATTGATCCGATCCGGTGTTTCGTTAAACTGCTGACGAAACAGCTTTTCCAGTGCAATCGTTTCCAACCGGTACTCGAGCTTTATCAATAAGGCGCCGCCTGAGCCGGCAAGCGAGTTCCCTGCTGCTGCAGCAACAACAGGAATGATGGATAGACTTTCGGCGCGAAGAGGCGGAAAAGTCCATGAGGTAACTGCAAGTTTTCTATCTAATCAAGCCTCCAGAACAAATTAGCCATTCTACGTCTAAAAACAAAAGTATTTTTTACCACGGTGAGGGGCGCTGCAGAGCTTGGCCCTGTGAAGCACCGGCAGGCGGCGGCTAAAAAACTTGTATTTTTCATCAATAATTGCTATAATTAACGAGAAAACAACAAACCGGAGAACCGCCTTGAGTTCGCTGTCGCTTATTTTCAGCCCGTTCAAGGGCGAATCCCTGATCGAATGGTTTGCCGATCTTACCGAATTGTGGCACAAAACCGGCCCTTTATCTCCCGAGGATCCGTATACTCCGAAAGGGATGCTGCAAAAATTGCACTTTCACAACTATAGTTTATGGCACCTCGAAGATGAAGCACGGCGCATTGATGTGACAGATGCCGAGATCGCCAAGATCAAGCGATCTATCGACAAGCATAATCAGCAGCGCAACGACGGAGTGGAGCAGATCGACATTTGGATCGATAACGTGCTCAACACCGCCGGTATCAAGCCGGGGGATGAGATCGCGTGCAATTCTGAACCACCGGGACTCATCATTGACCGTCTTTCCATCCTCTGTCTGAAAATCTACCATATGCAGGAGCAGACGGAACGAAAGGATTTGAGCAAAGACGAAATCGACTATTGCACGCTGCGCGGCAAAATTCTTTTGGAGCAACGGAAGGATCTGGCCGCTGCGCTGGATGCCCTGTTCCTGGATCTACGCCAGGCTTCAAAACGGCACAAGGTGTACCGGCAATTCAAACTCTACAATGATCCGCGTTTCAATCCGGCTCTGTATAAAAACCGGTGATCAGATGAGGGCAACATGGATCTAGAAGAAAAAACCATACAGGTAGACCTCGCCTATGGCAAAACTGGATTGCGTGCAACGCTGCCGCACCGTTCAGTGGCGAAAATCCTTACCATGAAGCCGGCGGAGCCGATTCTCGATCCTCATACTGCGGTGATCAAGTCGCTGCTCAATCCCATAGGCTTTAACCATTCGTTGTATGACATGGCGAAAAATCATGGCTCCGCCTGCATTCTTATCTGCGACGTCACTCGTCCAGTGCCCAACAAGATCATCTTGCCGCCGGTCCTGAAAAGCCTGGCCGCGGCGGGGATTCCCCATCACGCCACTCGAATTCTTATCGCCACCGGCATTCACCGTCCCAATCTGGATGATGAGCTGATCGAACTGGTCGGCCCGGAGGTCGCTTCACGCTATCGCATCGACAATCACTTTTCGCGCGATTTGGCATCGCATACCTGTTTGGGCAAAACCAGCAGAGGGACGGATATCTGGATCGACAGCCGGTTCGTTGAGGCGGAGTACAAGATCGCCACCGGTTTTATTGAACCGCATCTGATGGCCGGATTTTCCGGCGGCCGCAAATTGGTGGTTCCCGGTGTTTCTAGCATCGAGACGATGAAATGCATGCACGGTCCGAAAATCATGGAGCATCCGCTTTCCCGCGAAGGCGTGATCGACGGCAATCCGTTTCATGAGGAGGCCCTCGAGATCGCCAACCGCGTTGGCGTGGATTTTATTATAAACGTCGCCTTGAATGAGAACCGGGAGATCATCGGCGTTTTTTCCGGCCATCTGGAATCCGCGCATCAAAAGGGCGTAGAGTTTGTCCGCAGCGTCGTGCGTGATACAGTCCCGCAACCGGTGGATATTGTGCTCACCACCGCTGCCGGCTATCCTTTGGACACCACCTATTACCAAAGCATCAAAGGTTTGACGGCCGCTCTGCCGATTGTCAAGCAAGGGGGAACCATCATCCTGGCCGCCCGTTGCGAAAACGGATTGGGCAGTGACGAGTTTGCCGGCCTGGCGACCGATCCTCGTCCAGTGCCCGAGATCATCGAAGAGATCGTCAGTGAAAAGCAGTTTGTCGTCGATCAATGGCAATTTGAGAAATTCGCTCAGGCAGCGCGCAGGGCGGACATCATTCTGGTGGCTGATGGCTTGAAACCAGAGATTAAAAATCGTCTGCATGTCAAATGGGCGAACACCGTAGAGCAGGCTGTGGCCATGGCGCTCGAAACTCATGGTCCAAACAGTCGCATCGCCGTCATCCCCAAGGGCCCCTACATCCTAGCAGAAATTGAATAATATCAATTTACTACAGAGTTGTCCTCATCAGGAACCATGAACCTGCTCATGCGTTAGATTATTGTGTTCCCTCATGTGATTAATTTTTGAGATAAATCACGAAATCTCGCCGAAAATCGTTGATTTTTTGTAGAAGATTTTGTAAATTAAATACTTGCATTTCGTGCTATTTATAATTTAGCTCTCCTCTTGAACAAGAGGAAGGAGGTAACCTATATGCTCACCTTTAAATCTTTGGATGTCGTCGATACATTGAAAATGGCAATTCAATGTGAGATGGATATGGAAAGCTATTATAACAAACTGGCCTCATTAATCGACAATGACGACGCCATCGCGATTTTGCGGGGTTTGGCCGAAAAAGAGGAAAAGCAGCGGCTGCGGCTCATCAGATATTACAGCCGATTGTCCGGCAAAAAGATTTTGTATCTCAATCTCGGCAAGAAACACAAGCTGAACACACTGGTTAAGTGCAGCGACGATCCCGTTGAAGCCGTTCGGATGGCGAAAAAGAACGAAACGGAAGTGAGAAATTATTTCCAGATGGTGTCGCGACGGTTGATCGAAAACGATCTGCGCAAACTGTTTCAGGAGCTCGCCCTGGAAACCGAACACCACCTTGCGATTTTAGAGTCCTCGTTTGTCGAACCGATCTCTTTTGAATCCAGTGGAATTAAAAGCGAGGCGGTGTATTCCGACATGGTTAAAAGCCAAAAGGAATCTGTACGGACCTGGTAAACGCTCCTGGTCTGCATTACAGGCTCGTTATGTTGAATAACGAGCCTTTTTTATATTGATTAAATTCTTTTTTTTGTATACTTTTAAATGGTTAGTGTAAGGAATGTCGCCATGAAGAGCATTTACATGGACCATCATGCCACGACGCCCTTGGACCCGGAGGTGCTCGCAGCCATGATGCCCTATTTAACCGAAGAATTCGGCAATCCTTCCAGCAGCACCCATGAATGGGGCCGCCGTGCCCGCAAAGCAGTGGAAGCTGGGCGGGCGCAGATCGCAGAATCGATCGGTGCAGAGCCGGATGAGATCATCTTTACCAGCGGCGCCACGGAATCCGACAATCTGGCGGTGAAGGGAGTTGCCCTCTCCGCAGCGGGACCTAAAGGCCGCATCATCACCCAAGCCACTGAGCATAAAGCGATCCTGGATACAGTACGGTATCTGGAAAAAGTGGGTTATGAGATCTATTACGTCAAACTGGACTCTTATGGCTTGATCGATCTGGAGGATCTGGAGCGGAACATCACACCGCAGACTTTTTTGATCACCATCCAGGCGGCCAACAGTGAAATCGGCACCATCCAACCCATCGCCCAGGTCGGCGCCTGTGCAAAAGCGCACGGCGTTCTGTTTCATACCGATGCGGTACAAGCCATTGGTAAAATGCCCATCAACGTGAACAGCGATCAGATCGATCTGCTGTCTCTTTCTGCTCACAAAATCTACGGTCCCAAAGGAGTGGGCGCGTTGTATGTCCGCAAAGGAGTCAAGCTGGCGCCGCTGATCCACGGCGGTGGACATGAACGGGGTATGCGCTCGGGCACCCTGAATGTGGCCGGCATCGTCGGACTGGGTAAAGCCGCAGAGATGGCTCATCGCGAGCGCGATCAAGAGACCCGCCGTCTTTTGAAACTGCGCGAAAGGCTGGCCAATGGCATTCGCGCCAAGATCGACCAGGTGCAGCTCAACGGCCACCCGCAGCAACGGCTGGCGAACAACCTGAATTTCAGTTTCGCCTATGTAGAGGGTGAGTCCTTGATCCTGGCGTGCCGCGAGGTGGCCCTCTCCTCCGGGTCTGCTTGCACTTCTTCTTCGCTGCAATCCTCCTACGTTCTGCGCGCCATCGGCGTGCCGGACTCTTTGGCGCACTGCTCCATTCGCTTCGGTCTGGGCAAGAGCAACAATGAAGAACAAGTCGATTTTCTCGTCGATCTGCTCGCAACCAATGTAAGACGGCTGCGAGAGATGTCGCCGCTTTATGACATGGCCCGGGAAGGAATCGATATTGAAAATTTTTCCTGGTCGAAACACGATCATGAACATTAAAATGAGGATCGACCGGTATGGATGCTTGGGATGAATATACTGAAAAAGTAATGGATCACTACGAACACCCGCGCAATGTGGGCATAGTGGAAAATCCAAGCGGCATCGGCGTCGTCGGCAATCCCGCCTGCGGCGATGTGATGAAATTGAGCATTGAGGTGAAAGACGGCATTATCGTGGATGCCCGCTTTAAAACGTTCGGTTGCGGCGCTGCCATTGCCACCAGTTCCATGGTGACCGAGATGATCAAAGGCAAATCTCTGGAGGAAGCCTTACGGGTATCCAACAAAGCGGTGGCCGAGTCGCTCGGCGGCCTGCCTAAGGTCAAGATGCATTGCTCGGTGCTGGCCGAAGACGCCCTGAAGGCCGCGATTGACGACTATTATAAAAAACAGAAGCAGGAGAATAAAAAATGAACGACCTCAAATTATATATGGTGTACTATCTGGGCGGCAATCCGTGCTGGAACCTGCGCGTGGCGCGCTCGCCCGAGGAGGCGTTGATGCACTGCTTTGAGCATTCTGGCAAGCCGCGGCCGGAGGATGCAGCGGAATGCAGCTGCCGGGCGGAAGAGGTGACGCTGGCAGGCTACCGCATTTCCATTGAAAAAATCCAGTAAAGCGAAATAGTAGAATGGAAAAACAGGTTATCGATTCTGGAGAACGCGACTGATGAAACCGATTGAAATCCGGCCTCAGGTCTATTGGATCGGCGCGCTGCACCCGGATTTGCGCGTCTTTGACATCATCATGGCGACCAAGAACGGCACCACCTACAACAGCTACCTGATCAAAGGCGAAAAAATTGCGGTCATCGACACGGTGAAGGAAAAGTTCGTCGCTTCCTTTCTTGAACGAATCGGCGAGTTGGCGGATCCGGCCGCCATCGACTATATCGTGGTCCAGCACAATGAGATGGACCATTCGGGCAGCCTGCGTGCTCTGCTGGATATCGCTCCAACCGCCCAAGTCGTCTGCGCCAAGCCAGCGGTTAAATTCGTTCATCAGATCCTCAACCGGCAACTCCCCTGTCTGATCGCGGATCCGGCCCAGCCTCTCGATCTGGGCGGCAAGACGCTGCAGTTTCTGCCCGCCCCATTCCTGCACTGGCCGGACACGATGATGACCTATCTGCGCGAGGAGCAATTGCTGTTCAGCTGCGATGTTTTCGCCGCTCATTACTGCGACAGCCGGCTTTTTAACGATCAGATCACGCGAGACTTTTGGCCGGACTATGAATACTATTTTCAAACCATTTTTCGGCCGTTTAAAAAATATGTTCGCAACGGCCTGAAAAAGATCGCCGATCTTCCCATCCGCATGATCGCTCCCTCTCATGGACCTATCCTGCGGCGGGAAGCGAAAAAGTATGTTGACGCGTATGAGGCCTGGTCTGCTCCGGCTCCGGCCCCTGTTCCGCCCAGAGCCCTGATCTTTTACGCCAGTGCCTATGGCAACACCGAACTCATGGCCAGATACATTGCACAAGGTCTGGAAGAGAACCATGTTCAGGCCGTGTTGCTGGATGCCACCAACCTCCAAGTGCAGGATCACCTGGACAGCATCGAAACCGCAGATGCAGTGCTGTTTGGCAGCCCAACCCTCAACAACGATGCGGTCAAGCCGATCTGGGACGTTTTGACCAGCCTCGTCACTTTGGATATTAAGGGCAAGATCGCCGCAAGTTTCGGCTCCATGGGCTGGAGCGGAGAGGCTGTCGAGATGTTGGACCACCGGCTGGCCAGCCTTAAATTTAAAGTCCCGGTTCCCGGGCTCACCGCCACCCTGGCGCCCAGCTCCGATGATTTAGAAAAATGTATCGCGTTCGGCCGCTCCATCGCCCAGCAGATCGGCGCAGTCGAACGCCTTTAATGACAAACTGAACAACTTACGGGAGTTGTACATGGCAGACGAAATGGATCTGGCGGTCATCGGTTCCGGTCCCGGCGGCTATGTGGCTGCCATCCGCGCCAGTCAATTGGGCCTGAAGACAGTCGTCGTGGAAAAGGCAGAACTCGGCGGCATTTGCCTTAACTGGGGATGCATACCTACCAAAGCACTGCTGCACGCCGTCACATTGTATAATCAGATCAAACGTGCCGGCGACTTTGGAGTTCAGGTTCAGGAAGCCACTGTGGACCTGACCAAAATGGTGAAACACAGCCGGGCGACCGCTCAGCGTCTTTCCAAAGGCATCGAATTTCTATTTCGAAAAAATAATGTGACCGTGATCCGTGGTCGTGCCACCCTCGCCGGACCGAACCGAATCAGTGTGACGACTGCAGAGGGCCAGGAAGAGCGGATCGAGGCCAAGAACATCCTGATCGCCGCCGGCGCGCGGCCGCGGATGCTTCCGGGAGCAGAGTTCGACGGTCAGCAGATCATCACCAGCCGTGAGGCGATGGTTCTGGAGCACTTGCCTGAATCGATGATCATTATCGGCGCCGGCGCCATCGGCGTCGAGTTCGCCTATTTTTACGCCTCTCTCGGCGTTCGGATCACGCTGGTGGAAATGCTGCCGCAAATCCTGCCGACCGAAGACGCCGAAGCGGCTGAAGTGGTGGCCAGGGCTTTTAAAAAACTCGGCGTCACGATCCTCACCGGAACCCGGGTTGAGCAGGTTGGTAAAACCAAAACCGGGGTACAAATCAAGATCAACAATCAAAAGGGCGAACAAACGCTGCAGGCCACGCAAACCCTGGTGGCCATCGGCGTGACCGGCAATGTGGAAAATTTGGGACTTGAGGCCGTGGGAGTTAAGACGGAAAAGGGATTTATTCCGGTTGACCGGCGAACGTATCAAACGAATATAGCGCATATTCACGCGATCGGCGATGTGATCGGCGCTCCCTGGCTTGCGCATGTGGCTTCGGCAGAGGGCATCGCTGCGGTGGAGCATCTGGCCGGAAAAACCCCGGTTGCGATCGATTACGATCAAATCCCGGGATGCACCTACTGTCAGCCGCAAGTGGCCAGCTTTGGTCTGACGGAGCAAAAGGCCAAGGACAAAAGACTGGAAGTGAAAATCGGCCGGTTTCCATTCCGCGCCAACGGCAAGTCGCTGGCCATGGGCGAGAGCGAAGGATTTGTCAAACTGATATTCGACGCCCAATACGGAGAACTGCTGGGCGGGCACATCGTCGGCGCTGAGGCCACGGAACTGCTGGCTGAACTGAGCGTGGCTAAAACTTTGGAGACCACCGCCGAAGAGATCATCCAAACGATTCACGCGCACCCAACCATCTCTGAATCCATCAAGGAGGCGGCTGAGGATGCTTTCGGCAAAGCGATCCACATCTAGCCGCATGCTTTTCAGGCGATAACTTCCCCAAGGCCTATGTCCAGCATCTCGGACGAGATAAAAATCAAACTGCTCACAGTGATGCTTAAAACTCGCGCCACTGAAGAAAAGATTGTTTCTCTGTATCGACAGGGTCAGATCGTCGGCGGGGTGTACACCGGATACGGCCTCGAAGCGACCACTGTCGCCTCAGCCCTGACTCTCGAAAAACAAGATTATCTTTTTCCCATCCATCGTGACTTGGGTGCGCATTTAGCCAAGGGCCAGTCGGTGCTCAATATTTTACTCCAGTACCTGGGTCGCGCCGATGGCCTTAGCCGCGGCAGAGAGAGCGGCATTCATTTCAGTGATACCCGTCTACGCATCATCGGCAATGTGAGTCATCTGGGCGCCATGATCCCGGTGGCCGTAGCCGCCGCCCTGGGCGGGCGGATGCAAGGCGAATCCTCTGTTGCGCTGAATTACATCGGCGAGGGGGGCTCCAACATCGGTGATTTTCATGAAGGCCTCAACTTTGCCGCAGTTCAGAACGCGCCTTTTGTGCTGATTATTGAGAACAACCGTTACGCATACTCCACGCCCGCGTATAAAAGCTCGCGCTGTGAAAAATTGGCTGATCGCGCCATCGGCTACGGCATGCCCGGGGTTCAGGTGGACGGCAACGATGCCCTGGAAATCTATCGGATCGTCAAAGCCGCTGTGCAACGGGCGCGGGAAGGGCAGGGACCCAGTCTGATCGAATGTCTGACCATGCGCATGGCAGGACATTCTGCCCATGATGACGCTGCGTACATGGACAAAAAGCAGCTGGCAGAGTATGCACGCAGAGATCCCATTCATTTGCTGGAAAGACGTTTGTTGGAGGAAAAGATCATTGACCGCTCTTACCTCACCCGCGTCCGTCAGCAGGTTTCAGAGGAAATAGAGGCTGCTGCGGAGGCTGCTTTGGCAGCGCCGCTGCCGGATCCGGCTGGAGTGAGCGACGGCGTGTACGCCTGATTTATCCGTCCACGGCTCTTTCTCTTTACAAGGTTTTTCTTTTTACTATGAGCGAAACGACCTACCTACAGGCCATTCACGACGCTTTGCGCGAAGAGCTGTTGCGCGATCCTCGCGTCTTTTTGCTAGGAGAGGACATCGGCGTTTACGGCGGGGCTTTCAAGGTGACCAAGGGTCTGTTGCAAGAGTTCGGCGAGCAGCGCATCATGGATACCCCGATTTCCGAGTCCGCTATCATCGGCGTAGCGGTGGGCGCTGCGTTGACCGGCATGAGACCGGTGGCAGAGATGCAGTTCGCCGATTTCATCACCGTCGGTTTCAGCCAAATCGTCACCAACGCCGCCACGCTGCACTATCGCCATGGACTGGCCGTGCCTTTGGTAGTGCGAGCGCCATCCGGCGGCGGCATTCACGGCGGCCCCTTTCATTCCAAGAATCCCGAGGCTTGGTTTATGCATCAACCGGGGCTTAAAATCGTGGCGCCGGCCACTGCCCGCGATGCCAAGGGATTGCTCAAGAGCTCCATCCGCGACGATAATCCGGTCCTGTACTTTGAAAATAAGTTTCTCTACCGCCGGATCAAAGAGGTGATCGCTGATGAGGAAGAAGTGCTGGTGCCTCTGGGACGCGCATCGGTCTACAGGCCCGGCCGCGATGTGAGCCTCATCACCTATGGCGCCATGGTGCATGCCGCGCAGCAGGCTGCCGAGATTCTGGCGACGCAGGATGGCATCGAGGCGGAGATAATCAATCTGCGAACGCTGAAACCGTTGGATCAAGCAGCGCTGACCGCTACGGTCGCCAAGACCAATCGGGTTGTCATCGTTCACGAAGCCAACCTGACCGGCGGCATCGGCGGTGAGATCAGCGCGCTGCTGATTGAACACGCGTTCGAATGGCTGGATGCGCCGATCAAGCGCATCGCCAGTCTAGATACGCCCACTCCCTACAGCCCCATACTGGAAGAGGCTTTTATGCCGGATGCCGTTAAAATTATCGCCGCGGTCCGAGAGGTCATGCACTATTAATTAACCAGGGGCCGTACAATGCCTGAGGAAAAAAACATCCAAGAGCTGGGTTCCATGAAGGATATTCTGCAAGGAGCGATCCAGCGGGAGGAGAGCTCTTACCGTTTCTATCTGGAGGCCAAAGCGCGCAGCCGGACGCCCACAGAGGCGGCGCTTTTCGAGGCGCTGGCCAACGAAGAACTGGCTCACAAACAAAAGTTAACCAGCCAGCTCGAAGCGATCCTGGCTCAGATAGAAATCGATCGTGCGCTCTCGTATGACGTGTATTGACTGGGTTGGTTCGCATCACGGCTTTGCAGGCAGCATTCTGCGCAATAAAGGAAAACGCCGATGATCGACATGATTATGCCGCAGATGGGGGAGAGCATCGTAGAGGGCACCATCGTAAGATGGCGTAAAAGGCTCGGCGAACCGGTGCAGCGCGATGAGATGATCCTGGAGATCAGCACGGACAAAGTCGATTCGGAGATACCCTCTCCAGCCACGGGCATTCTGGCTGAAATCACTGCCGTAGAAGGCCGGACCGTAGCGGTGGGATCGGTTATTGCGCGCATCCAGGAGCAGGACACAGCATCCCGTCCGCCTCTGGATTCCGCCGGCCCCCTGCCCGCCTTTCCGTCCAGCGATTCGCCGCACCCATCAAAAGGGGAAAGACGCTTTCTCTCTCCGTTGGTAAAAAGGATAATGCGTGAACACAGCCTGACCGAAACGGATGTGCAGAGTCTGCAAGGAAGCGGCCACCATGGCCGGATATCAAAAAAAGATCTTTTAGCTTTTCTCCATGCACGCCGTCAGGCGGTGGCGCCTCCGGTGGTGAGGCAGCAGCCTGGTGAAACGTCGCAGCCGATCAGCGACGTTGCAGGCCCGGACGAGAACGACGAGATCATTGCTATGGATCATGTCCGTCGCCGCATCGCCGAGCACATGGTTTTCAGCAAACGGACCGCGGCCCATGTCACTTCGGTGGCGGAAGTGGACGTGACCTCCATCGTTGCCTATCGCGACCGTGTTAAAGAACAGTTTGAAAAACGGGAGGGCGTGTCGCTGACCTACACCGCGTTTTTCGTGCACGCGGCTGCGCAAGCGTTGCGCGAATTTCCCTTGTTGCACGCATCGGTAAACGGCGATCAAATCATTCTTAAAAAAGCCATTCACATCGGCATCGCCGTAGGACTGGAGCAAGGGCTTGTCGTGCCGGTGATACGCCATGCCGATCAGCAGAATCTGCTCGGCTTGGCAAAGGCTATCGACGGTTTGGTTCAGCGCAGCCGGAACAAACAGTTGGCGCCGCAGGAGGTTCAGGACGGTACGTTCACCATCACCAACATCGGCACGTTCGGCAATCTGTTCGGAACGCCCATCATTCATCAACCGCAGGTCGCCATCCTCGGCACCGGCGCCATTAAAAAACGGGTTGCGGTGCTTCAGGATGATTGTATTGCCATCCGCAGCATGATGTACCTCAGCCTAACTTATGACCATCGACTCATCGACGGGCTTTTAGCAGGCCGTTTTTTGCAGCGCATCGTTGCCCTTTTACAAAACTTTCAATATGAGTGACCTTTATGTATTCTAGGAGGCGACAGCCATTGGAAAACCTCCATGAGACAGCGGTATTGGACCATGGGTTCGTTCGTTTGATCGATTTTATGGGAGGGGACCAGGCGGTGGTTCAGGCCGCCCGGGTCTCCTTTGGCAAGGGAGCGTCCGATGATGAACGGGATCAGAAGCTGATTGACTTTTTACTGGCCAATCACCATGAGACCCCGTTCGAGCACTCAGTTTTCAAATTTCATATCAAATGCCCGCTTTTCGTCGCCCGCCAGTGGTTCCGCCACCGTATGGCCAGTTACAACGAGATCTCCGGCCGCTACACCACGATGAAAGAGGAGTTTTGTCTGCCGCAATCGCTGCGTTCGCAAAAGGCTAAGCATTATCAGTATGAACAGCTGCCGCCCGAATTGAACGAACGATTGAAAGCCAGAATGGCGGAATCCTTCGATGCTGCCTACAAAGTCTATCAAGAGCTGCTTGAAAGCGGCGTGGCCAGAGAACACGCACGGCTGGTCCTACCGCTCTCTCTTTACACTCAATTCTACTGGACTATCAATGCGCGCAGTTTGCAGAATTTTCTCAGTCTGCGCATGGAAGAACACGCTCAGCTCGAGATCCGTCAGTATGCCGATGCCATAGCCGTCGTGTTTCAAAAGCAAATGCCTTGGACCTATGCGGCTTTTGTCAAATATGTCGTTCATGGAGAAAAGTGGAACGAAGCGTAGTCATGTACCGGCCGGCGGAAAGGGCGGCACAGCGGCTGAAACAATCATCGTATTCGAACTTTTATTGTATTCAGGTTTTTAACCATGCCTTTAAGTCAAAAGCCTAAATGGCTTAAAATGGAGATGCCGGGCACAGGACATTATCCTGAACTTAAACGGCTGCTCAAAGAACAAAATCTAAACACCGTCTGTACCAGTGCAAGGTGTCCGAATATAGGAGAATGCTGGTCGAGACGAACCGCAACGTTTATGATTCTGGGTACGCGCTGCAGCCGCAATTGCCGTTTTTGCGCCATCGACCATGGTCATCCGGATCCGCCTGACGCAGGGGAACCTTTGCGCGTCGCTCAGGCCGTACAAATGCTCGAGCTGCGTTATGCCGTGGTCACCTCAGTGACCCGGGATGATTTGTCTGACGGCGGTGCAGGCCATTTTAATGCCACCATCCATGCCATACGTCGGCTCAATCCGCAGTGTCGTGTTGAGGTGCTGATACCTGATATGCAGGGCGATGCCCAATCGCTGGATCTGTTGCTGGAGGCATGCCCAGACGTGTTTAATCATAATCTAGAGACTGTACAGAGACTCTATTCTACTGTAAGGCCTCAAGCTGATTTTAATCGATCACTTAAAGTATTACATTATGCAAGTGCAAAAGGTTTTATCACAAAATCAGGGATGATGTTGGGATTGGGGGAGACCAGGGAGGAGGTGCTTGATGCTGCAAAAGCGTTGCGATCAGTAGGCTGCCGGATTTTGACCCTGGGGCAATACCTGGCGCCTTCCCTGGAACATCTGCCTGTGATGCGTTATCTGCAGCCAGTAGAGTTTGCGCAACTGCGCCAGCAATGCCTTCGCTTGGGCTTTGATTATGTGCATGCCGGTCCTATGGTTCGCAGTTCTTATCACGCTGCGGAACTGAGTGGGCTTGAAAAAGTATAAAGAAATTGACACCAGGCCGCAGCAAAATTGCCGAGTGTTCTTTGCCGTCTTTATGGAAATAATGCAATCATGCCATTGAATGAGCCGGGAAATTTTAAAAGAAGATTCAAGCAGTTCAGCGCCGGGCTGGCGAGTCAATCCCAGTATCAAGGAGCGTTGCGGTTCGTGATGCGCGCTCTGTCCGGCCTATGCGATGCTGGCAGAGGGATTTTGTTGATCACCAGAGAAACGGACAAATGGCTCAGTTTTGAAAAAGCCGTGGGATTCAGGTCCGCTGTGACTTCTGCTGCCTTGAGTAAAACGGATCCGCTTCATAGGCTGCTTCATTCCACCGGATCACCGCAATTTATCCAAGCCGGTTCTGCAGCCGCTCAAGCATTACAACAATCCGCTTTTATACGCAAGCTCGGCGTCAAGTGGATTCCGAGCCTGCTGCTGCCGCTGAACATCGACGATACACTATGGGGGGCATGGTTGTGCGACTCCCCTGCCTCTTTTCAGCCCCGTCTCGAGTACAGGGCGCCGTTGCTGTTAGAGGCCGGCAGGAAGACGGCGCTGGCACTGCGTCATGCCCGGATGACCTATCTGTTGCGCCGCACCTCGCTGGAAAAAGATCTTTTGCTCGCTCTGTCGCGAAAAATTAACGCCACTTTGGACTTGGACCAGTTGCTCGAAACGATTTTGGACAGCCTGCAGCAGGTGGTGCCCTATGATAAGGGATCGATTTTTCTGCTCGATCCGCGCGGCAAATCCATTGCCCGTTCAGTTCATCGTGGTCCCGCGCCGTTATTGAACGACCGGTGCTTTGCCCAGAAGAGAGAAGGCTTGTGCGCGTGGGTGCTGCAGAACAACAAAGCAGTGGTGGTTCATGATGTGTCCAAAGATCCTCGTTATTTTCCCATGTATCTGGACACACAATCGGAATTAGATGTGCCGCTGGTTCATCATGAACGCATTTTGGGTGTTTTAAACCTGGAGAGCAATCAAAAGGCGGCCTTTCAAAAAAACCAACGAAAACTCGTCCAGGCCGTTGCCGGGCAGGCGGCGGTGGCCATCGATCACGCCTGGCTCTATGCAGAGGCCATGGAAAAAAAAGAGATGGAACGCGAGTTGAACATCGCCAGACAACTCCAGCGTGTGTTGTTGCCGCGGCGCTGGCCAGTGGTGGATGGCTATGATTTCGCTGCTTTGAACATACCCAGTCGGGCAGTCGGCGGCGATCTCTATGACTGCATTCAGCTCTCATCTCACCGCATCGGCATCACCATCGGCGATGTGGCGGGAAAGGGGATACCAGGCGCCCTGCTCATGGCCACACTGTATTCAACCTATCGCAGCATGGTGCGGATGCCGGTTCCGGTGAATGAAATGATTTTTGAATTGAACAACGTGCTAAAGGACCGCATCTCCAATCAAAGTTATATCACCTTCTTCTATGGCGTGTTGTCCACTGAAACCGATGAGCTGTTTTACTGCAACGCCGGGCACTGTCCTCCGATTCTGCTGCATGCGGACGGCCGCTGGGAAACGCTGGAGGCAGGCGGAACTGTTCTTGGCTTTGTCCATAATGCGCCCTATGAGCTGGGACGCATTCAGCTTCAAGCCGGCGATCTCATCTTTCTCTATACCGATGGAATCACCGAGGCTATGGATCCAAAAGGGGAGTTCTACGGTGAGGATCGACTTTTGACGAATTTACGCGAATGGCGCCGATTGCCGGTAAAAGGCATATTGCGAAACGCTTTTCGCACGATCAAATCTTTTTCCAATGATGCACGGCTGCAGGACGATTTTACCGCTATGGCCGTCGCGGTCAAGCCTAAACAAAATAAAGGTATCTACTGAAGGGAATCCCAGAATGGCTTTGTTGCCGGTTATCAAATACGGCCATCCCACTTTACGCAAACGAGCGCAGCGCTGCCAGGCCAACGAGATATCGCCGACGTTTATCGCCGATCTGATCCAGACGATGTACGCGGAGGACGGCGTTGGGCTGGCCGCCAATCAGGTGAATGTGGACAAGCAGGTTCTGGTGGCCCGGGATCCTGATAAAAGCAGCCTGTATGTATTGATCAATCCCCGGATCATGGCCCAGAGCGAAAAAACGGTGGTGCAGGTGGAGGGTTGTCTCAGTCTGCCGCAGCTGCAGGCCGAGGTCCCGCGCGCCTTTAAAATAGAGGTGCAAGCGGTGGATCCAGACGGTCAACCCATCCACATCAAAGCCAAGGATTATTTCGCCCGCGTGCTGCAGCACGAGATTGACCATCTGAACGGCATTCTCTACATCGATCGAGCGGATCTGACCACTTTGGTCTGGCTGGAAAAAAAAGAGGACGGGCGCGAGGAGGAGGAGCTCGTCCGGCAGCCGATTACACTACAAGAAGTGCAAAAAAGGTTCACTGCCCGTTATCATAAACAACTTGATAAAGTGGTTTTTCATTCCGATCAACGAACAGGACCTGCGAGTGCCACCCATGACGCGTGATGATCTGCGGATTGAAAAGCTCCGCTCGATCCTGCTATCCTCTTTCCCCCAGTTGACGCCTGAATCCCTGCATGTGGTTAAAAGTCCCTACCGTGTCTGCCCGTTGGGAGCTCATGTGGACCATCAGCTGGGATTGGTCACCGGCATGACGGTCGACAGGAATGTGCTCCTGGTTTATGCGGTGCACCCCAAACCGGAAGTGCGCTTGCTCAGTGTTAATTTTCCCGGCCAGGTTTCGTTTTCGTTAGATGACATTCCGGCCAAGCAGGAGCTCGATTGGGGCAATTATGCCCGGGGCGCGGCCTACGCTCTAAAAAAGAAATACACGTTATCCAACGGAATCATCGGCGTCATCGAAGGGAATCTACCGGTGGGCGGCCTGAGCTCTTCCGCTGCGGTGGGCATCGCATATCTGCTGGCGCTGGAGCAGGCCAACAACATCAAGCCGGATCCCATCGCCAATATCGAATGGGACCGCCAGATTGAAAACGAGTATATCGGATTGAACAACGGCATTCTCGATCAATCCACTATCCTGCTTTCCGAGACGAATAAATTGCTTTGTTTGGATTGCCAGGACAGCCGTTATGAGCTGGTGCCGCCAGCGCCTTCTTTGCCCTCCTTTAATATTCTGGTCGTCTATTCAGGCATCAGCAAGTTCTTGGGCAAGACCGGCTACAATTCCAGAGTGGCGGAATGTCATCTGGCAGCGCTGGAACTCTATCGTCTGGCGCGAAATCAGGATCCACCTGATCAGCTGCGGCTTCGGCATATCTCGGTGGAAGAATTCCGGCGTTTCAGCGGACAGCTCAACGTTGTATCAAAAAAGCGCAGCAGCCATTTTTTCGGCGAATTGCAGCGAGTTCAGCAGGGTATGGAGGCGTGGCGTCAAGGCGATCTCGATTCCTTCGGCAGGTTGATGACCGCCTCGGGCGCCAGCAGCATCGAAAATTATGAATGCGGCAGTCCACATCTGATCACTATCTATGAATTGCTGCGGAGTCTGTCCGGGGTCTATGGCACGCGATTCAGCGGCGCCGGATTTCGCGGCTGTTGCATCGCCTTTATCGATCCCGAACATGCGCCGGCCATCTGCCGCAGGATTGAGAAAGAATACCCCCGCCGTCATCCGGACATCGCCGATGTTTTTGAAATTCATGTCTGTAACATGGATCATGGAGCTCGTATCTTATGAAAGCACTGGTGCTCGCCGCTGGCTATGCCACCCGTTTATATCCGCTCACCAGAGATTTCCCCAAGCCGCTGCTCACTGTCGGCAAAAAGGCGATCCTGGACTATCTGCTTGATAATATGAAAAATCTGGCCGGCCTTGAAGCCGTGTATGTAGTGACCAATTCCAAGTTCACTCCGCATTTTCAATCCTGGGCAAATACACTGCGCTCCGCTGCAGAACCGCCGCCCTGGCCTGTGGAGATAATCGATGACGGCACGGATAGCAATGAAACCAGGCGGGGGGCGGTGGCGGATATGTGGTATGCCATTGAAACAAAAGGGATCAACGATGATCTGTTGGTCTCTGCAGGCGACAATATCTACACCTTTAACCTGGCCGATTTTCAACGCTTCTTTTCAGAGAGAAAAAGCGACATTGTACTGTCCTTTCGCATCACCTCGCTGGAAAAATTGCGCCGCACCGGAGTGCTGCAGGTGGATGCATTGAGCCGTGTAATCGGTTTTGAAGAAAAACCTGCTCAACCCAAGTCGGACTTGGGCTGTCCGGCGCTCTATCTTTTGCAAAAGAGCACCCTTGCTTTGATCCCTGCTTATCTGAACCAGGGCGGCAATCCCGATGCGCCCGGCTATTTCATCTCTTGGCTGTATCAACAGCATCCTATCTACGCTTTTCTGATGACCCGGCCCTATTATGATGTCGGAAATCTCGATTCATATCATCGCATTTGTCAGCAGATCGAGACATTCGGCTTTTCTTATTGATTTTCTTGATAGTTTTGCCTATTTTCTTCAAAGGGTTATTTACTGACCGAAGGTACAGGAGTTGGTATGGAGTCGCGCAATCAAGCTTATATCGGTCTGGATTTGGGCGGAACTTTTCTTAAATATGCTCTGGCTGACGAAAAAGGCGGCATTTTGATCAAATCCAAGCGGCCCAGCCAGGGCGACCAAAAAAAAGAGGCTATTTTTTCCAACATTTTTTTTGCTATCGATGAAATGGCGCAAGCCGCTCAGGCACGGCAGCTGGAGATCGCGGCCATTGGTATGGGCAGTCCGGGCGCCATCGATTACAATCAATGCCGGCTTTTAGGCAACACACCTAATTTGCCCGATTGGGGGGATGCAGAGATCCGTAAAGAGATCGGTAAACATTATCCTTTTCCCATCTGGGCGGATAACGACGCCAATGTGGCGGCGCTGGCCGAGGTGCGGCAAGGGGCGGCACGCGGCTATAAATATGTCATCGCCATTACCCTGGGCACCGGCATCGGCGGCGGTGTGATCATCAATGATGAAATTTTTCGCGGATCGCATTTCTCAGGCGCTGAGCTGGGCCATATGTCCATCGATTATAATGGGTTGCCCTGCGGATGCGGCGGCGTCGGTTGCATCGAAGCCTATGCTTCCGCGCCGGCCATGGTTCGCAACTATGTGGGTAAGCTGCAGAAAAGCAGGACAATGGTGCCGTCCATGGTGAACACAGAGTTGATTTTTGCCAATGCCCAAAACGGCGACCAAGCAGCCATGCAGGTCATCGACGAAACCTGTGAATATCTCGGCGCTGCACTGGCGAGCTTTACGAATATTTTTAATCCTGAGATTTTTGTCATCGGCGGGGGAGTGGCTGATGCCGGCGATGAGTTCATGACCCGCATCTGGAATGCATTAGTGAAACGAGCCATGGATGCGCCGCTGCGCAACCTCAAGCTGGTCCGGGCACACCTGGGCAACGACGCCGGCGTGGTTGGGGCGATCTGTCTGGCCATGGACGCCGTTCGCGCGGCCAAGATCACAAGGTAAGCAGACCATGAAAATACTGATTGCCAATGTGGGCAGCACCTCTTTCAAATTCAAACTCTTTGAGATGAAGGACGAAGAGATGCTGGCTCTGGGGAGAATTGAAAACATCGGGTCTGAACGCTCTTCCTACTCGATGCAGTGTAAAGACCATAAGATACAAGGAACAGCCTCCTACGCTGATTATGAACAAGCTGTACTCGCGGCCATTGGTTTCCTCACTGAGGGGGAGCATGCCTGTCTGAACGCACTCTCGGACATCGCAGCCGTCGGCTTTAAAACCGTGCACGGCAAAGGGATTCAGGAGTGCAGACATCTCGATGAGCCGGCTCTGCAGGCCATGGAGGCCTACACGTTTCTGGCGCCAGCACATAATCCGCCTTATATCAAGGCCATCCGCATTTTCGCCAAATTAATCCCTGCGGTGCCGCGCATCGGCCTCTTTGAACCTGCGTTTCACCGGGATATTCCAGCGCACGCCTACACCTATGGCCTGCCGGCTGAACTGGCGGCAAAACATGCCATCCGCAAGTATGGATTTCACGGCGCTTCGCATCGTTGGATCGCAGAACGGACGCCGCAGTTGTTAAATGCAGCGCCCGACTCCCTGCGGATCATCTCTTGTCACCTTGGCGGCAGTTCTTCCATCTGCGCCATTCGCAACGGCCGTTCGCTGGACACCAGTATGGGCTTTTCACCTCAGAGTGGCGTGCTCAATGCCAAACGATGCGGCGACCTGGACCCCTTCATTCCTCTTTTTCTGCAGAAGGAGGAACAATGGTCTGCCGAACAGGTTTCCAAAGTGCTCAATTCGCAGAGCGGACTGGCCGGCATCTCCGGCATTCCATCCGGCGATATGAAAGAGATCATCGATGCGGCGGATCAGGGTTCTGAGAAAGCGCAGCTCGCCATCGATACCTTTTGCTATGGCGTTCTTCACTATATCGGCGCCTACTACCTGGTTCTGCAAGGGCTGGACGCTCTGGTATTCACCGGCGGTATCGGCGAGCGCGGCTCTCTAATCCGCCATCGAGTATGCCAGCACCTGGAATTCCTCGGAGTGGAACTGGATCAAAAAGCCAACCAGCACGCAACCGGAGAAGTGAAAATTTCCACACCGACTTCATCCATTCAAGTTCTGGTGATTCCAGCCAATGAAGAGTTGATCGTAGCCAGGGAAGCCAAAGCTTTGCTGGAACGGAGTTGATTTTTTTTATTGCAATTAACAATTAATTTTCGTAAACTAGACTATGAAAATGATGAATGATAAATATAACCATGCCGTTAATCCTCATTGTGTTCATCCCGGAGCCCGATAACGATTTGGTATGGTTTTACAAGACTGCTGCAACAGCCCGCTAAACCTAACCAGCGGGCTTTTTTTTTACTGAGCCGGTTCACTCTTTGTTCACCCTTTAAGGAGATTGTATGGTTGATTGGAATGGTCTGGATCCCCGCGTGCTCAAGATCGGTCTGCCCAAAGGCAGCTTGCAGGAAGCGACCTTTCGCCTGCTGGCCAAAGCGGGCTTTCATTTTTCGGTCAGTGACCGATCCTATTTTCCTTCCATTGATGATGCAGAGATTCAAGCCATCCTCATTCGGGCGCAGGAAATAGCTAAATATGTCGAGGACGGCATTTTCGATATCGGTTTGACCGGAAGAGATTGGACCATGGAATGCCGCGCCGACGTGATCGAGGTGGCGGAGCTCACTTATGCCAAGTTGACCATGCGGCCGGTCAAGTGGGTGCTGGCAGTGCCCGTCGATTCGCACATCAAATCAGTGCAGGATCTCCAGGGCAAGCGGATCGCTACAGAACTGGTCAATTTAACCCGCGATTATCTGGCGCAGCATCACATTCAGGCGGAGGTGGAGTTCTCCTGGGGCGCCACAGAGGTCAAAGCGCCCACCCTGGTCGATGCCATCGTTGAAGTCACGGAGACCGGCAGTTCATTGCGGGCGAACAATCTTCGCATCGTCGAGACCCTGTTAGAGTCCAGAACCTTGCTGATCGCGAACAAGGAGAGCTGGAACAACCCAGAAAAGCGCGAAAAGATCGAAAATATTAACATGATGCTTCAAGGTGCGATCTGCGCAGAGGGCAAAGTGGGTCTTAAAATGAATGTACACCGAGACAGACTGGACAGCGTAATGAACGAACTGCCGGCCATGAAACGACCCACCATCTCGCCGTTGCATGGCTCTGACTGGGTGGCGGTCGAGACCATCATCGAAGAGGGGTCGGTGCGCAATTTGATCCCAAGGCTCAAACGGGCTGGAGCTGAGGATATTATTGAATTTCCGCTTAATAAAGTGATCTATTAAACCATTACATTATAAAAACTCGGAGCTGCCGCATGATTGCGATCTATCGCAACAAGGAAATCGACCATTTCCTGATTAAATATGAATCACGACGGACTTTTATGGCCGAAGAGATCGAACGGTCTGTCCTTCAGATCATCAAAGATGTTCGGGATAAAGGTGATGAGGCGCTCATCAGCTATACCACCTTGTTTGACAAAGCGGAGCTGAGCACAGATGAAATAGAGGTTTCGGCCGAAGAAATGGCTCAAGCCCATAAAAAACTGCATAAAGATCTACTTAAGACGATCCAGGGATCTATCAAAAACATTGAGGACTTCCACCGCAACAGCCTTCCTAAATCATGGTTCAATTGGCAAGAGGATGGAGTGGTGTTGGGCCAGCGGGTCATTCCCATGCAGCGTGTGGGCATCTATGTGCCTGGGGGCAGGGCGGCCTACCCCTCGTCTCTGATTATGGGTGTAGTGCCGGCCCGTGTAGCCGGAGTGAGCGAGGTCTATGTGGTCACCCCGTGTAATGCACAAGGTGAAGTCAATCCAGTCATCCTGGCTATTGCCCATGAGCTCAAGGTTACAAAGGTGTTTCGGGTCGGCGGCAGCCAGGCCATCGCCGCTCTGGCCTATGGCACAGCCAGCATCCCTCGCGTGGACAAGATCGTCGGGCCAGGCAATATTTATGTCGCAACAGCCAAAAAGCTGGTCTTCGGACAATGCGGCATGGACATGATCGCCGGCCCAAGTGAAGTGGTGATCATCGCCGATGATACGGCGGATGCCGAATTCGCTGCAGCAGACCTGTTAGCCCAGGCGGAGCATGATCCGCTGGCTTCCTCCTTGTTGCTCACCAGTTCAGAGAAAACGGCGTTGGCTGTGCAAAAGGCAGTGTCCGAACAGATGAAAAATTTAAAACGCACGGAAATTCTCAGTCAATCGCTGCAGAACTATGGCGCTGTGCTGTTGACCCAGACCATGCAGCAGGCCATCGATCTGGCCAACCGACTGGCTCCTGAGCATCTGGGATTGCATGTTCAGGACGCCTGGCATTTGCTCGGCCGCATCCAAAATGCAGGCGCCATTTTCCTCGGCAGCTACTCCCCCGAGACGGTAGGCGATTATTGGGCGGGGCCGAATCATATTCTACCCACCAACGGATCGGCCAGATTTTTCTCACCACTGCGGGCAGAGGATTTTGTCAAATTCAGCAGCGTGATCTCGTACACTTTGGAGGCATTGAACCGTCACAGCGAACAGATCGTTCATTTCGCCCAAGCCGAGGGATTGGATGCGCACGCACAGGCAGTGATTAAACGGGTAAGCAAGAATGGAAAATTATTTTAAAAAAACGGTTTTACATCTGCAGGGTTACTCTGCTCCTCCGCAAAGGCAGATGCGCGCCAAGCTGAATCAGAATGAAAGTCCGTTCGACCTTCCGGCGGAGTTTAAAAAACAGGTGCTGGCCACCGCGGCGGCGCTCTCCTGGAACCGCTATCCCATGAACGAATCCAGCGATCTTAAACAGGCGATCGCCTCGTGGCACGGGCTGCAATCAGATCAGGTGCTTCTCGGCAATGGCTCCAATCAGCTGCTGCAAACCGTGCTCTCTGCAGCGGTGGCGGAGAACGATCGCGTGCTGCTGTTTCCGCCGACTTTTGGACTGTTTGAAATCTTTGGCGTTTTATATGGAGGCAACGTTCTGACGCTGCCGCAGGCGCCTTCTGATCCTTTCCCCATGGCAGAGGCGTTGCGCCGAATACAAAGCGAACAGCCGCGGATCATTCTCCTCTGTTCGCCCAACAATCCCACCGGCGCTTTGCTCTCTTTGCCACAGGTGGAAACCCTGTGCGAGCAGGCCTGCGGACTGGTTTTTCTGGATGAGGCTTATGCGGAATTTTCCGGTCAGACTGCCATTCCGCTGCTAAAGAAATATCCGCAGCTGATCATCTCACGCACTTTTTCCAAAGCATTTTCACTGGCCGGATTGCGCCTAGGCTATCTGCTGGCCTCGGCTGAATGCATCTATCAGCTTCGCAAGGCCAATCTGCCTTATAACGTCAATTTGTTGACTGAACTTATTGCCATGCAGCTGCTTGAGGATCGTGAAACCATGCTGCGTCAAGTCTCTGAGCTGGTTAAAGAACGCGACTGGCTGCTGAGCGAGATGCAGCGAATCCCCACGATTCGTCCGTTTCCCTCTGCAGCTAATTTTATTTTGTTCCACTGTCCATACGCGGATTTGGTTTTCGACCGCTTAAAAGATCAGGGTATTCTCGTGCGCAATGTCGGCGGATATCCGTTGCTTAAAGACCACCTGCGGGTGAGCATTGGACGGCATGAGGAAAACCAATGGTTCCTGGAAGCCTTGAAAGCGAGCCTATCATGAAAAAGCGCACAGCTCGGATTGTACGAAAAACCCGTGAGACGGATATCACCCTGTCGGTAGATCTGGATGGCAGCGGTAAAAGCGATATCCGGACCGGCATCGGCTTTTTTGATCATCTCCTCGACAGTCTGGCGCGGCACAGCCTCATCGACCTTTCCATTCAGGCCAAGGGCGATCTCTATGTCGACGGCCATCACACAGTGGAGGATGTGGGCATTTGTCTGGGCGCCGCCTGCGGTCAGGCGCTCGCGGACAAACAGGGCATCAGCCGATTCGGTTTTGCCTATTGTCCGTTGGACGAAGCCTTGAGCCGGGCAGTGGTGGATGTGAGCGGCCGCGGTTTTTTCATCTTCGAGCCCCGCATGCCATTGCACCGGGTGGGGGAGTTCGACGGCGAATTGCTGATTGAATTTCTCCGCGCTTTTGCCGTGCACTCGCAGATGACTGTGCACGTCGGTATCTTATACGGCGCCAATCAGCATCATATGATGGAGTCGTTGATGAAAAGCCTGGCCCGCGCTCTGCGCATGGCGCTGACCGTCGATCCGCGTGAACCGGGCATACCCTCCACCAAGGGGGTACTGGCGTGATCGGCATCATCGATTACGGCGCCGGCAATCTGAAAAGCGTACACAAGGCGCTGGAGCACTTGGGCGCGAAGGCCGACATCATCAGCACCCCTAAGCAAGTCGAGTGCGCCGATAAAGTGATTCTGCCGGGCGTGGGCGCATTTGGCAAAGCAGTGGAGGCCATCGACCGGCTGGGTTTGCGCAAATCGCTGCAACAGGTGATCGCCGATGGCCGTCCGTTTCTCGGCATCTGTCTCGGCCTGCAGCTGTTGATGCAGGCCAGTGAAGAGAGCCCAGGGGCTGTGGGGCTGGGCGTTCTGCCTGGCACGGTGGTTCACTTTCCTGCCGGAAACAAGGTTCCGCATCTGGGCTGGAACATTGTCCGTCAGAATCGGTCCTGCGCTCTTTGGCGCAACATTCCGGACGACAGTTTTTTTTATTTTGCCCATTCCTATTATGTGCGTCTGCAGGATGAGACCCTGTCGGTAGGATTCACCGATTATGGCGATTGGATCCCGGTTGCGCTCAACCGGCAGGCGCTTTTCGCTGTACAATTTCATCCCGAAAAATCGCAGAAAGCCGGATTAATGCTGCTGAATAATTTCATTCACCTGTAGGAAGCGTTGTGCGAATACTGCCCGCAATCGACATGATGGACGGCCGCTGCGTCCGTTTGAAGCAGGGGCTAGCCTCCAGTAAAAAAGAATATGAATCGCAACCGGTGCGCGCCGCCTTGCGCTGGCAATCCGCCGGCGCCTCCTGGTTGCATGTGGTCAATTTGGATGGCGCTTTTGGCCAGGCGGACGCCAACGCCCACGCGCTCACGGAATTGCTTGCCGCTGTGAACATTCCCGTCCAGCTGGGCGGCGGCATCCGGTCCTTGGAGGACGCGGCCCGATGGTTGGATCTGGGCGTTTCGCGCATCATCCTAGGTACGCTGGCGGTTGCCGATCCTGGCGGCGTCGGACAGGCGGTAGAGCGTTTTGGCGCCGACCGTGTGGCTGTGGGGGCGGACGCCAAAGAAAACCGCGTGGCCATCAAGGGATGGGTGGAAGAGTCGGAGAAACAATTGCTGCCCTTCGTAGCGGAGATGGAGGCTTTGGGAGTCCGCCATATCATCTATACGGACATTAGCCGGGATGGGGGCGACACGGGACCCGATCTGGCTGGTTTTGCAGCGCTCTGCGCGCAATCCAGCCTGAATCTGATCGCATCCGGCGGTTTCTCGAAAATGGAGCATTTTGAACAACTGGAAAAGTTAAAGTGTGCGAACCTCGAGGGCGTTATCGTCGGCACTGCGCTCTACGAAGGTCTCCTGGATCTGGCCACGCTGATTGGCCGTTTTGAAAGAGTGCGCTGAATGTTGGCCAAACGGATCATTCCCTGCTTGGATGTCAAGGATGGCCGAGTGGTCAAGGGCACCAACTTTGTCCATTTGCGCGATGCCGGGGATCCGGTCGAGCAGGCCCGTTATTATGACGAGCAGGGTGCGGACGAAATCGTTTTTCTTGACATCACCGCCTCGGCGGAAAAGCGCGATATTCTGCTGGACGTGGTGGCACGCACGGCGGATCAAGTGTTCATGCCGTTGACCGTAGGCGGCGGCGTGCGCACTTTTTCGGATGCACAGAGGCTGTTGCGCAGCGGCGCCGACAAGGTGACGATGAACACCGCCGCTGTGCAGAATCCGAATCTGATCCGTGAATGCGCTGAAAGGTTGGGCAGCCAGGCGACGGTGGTGGCCATTGATGCAAAACGCCGTGCGCAGGGAGGGTGGCAAGTTTACACACACGGCGGCCGCACCGCCGTAAATCTGGATGCACTCGAATGGGCGGCCACCGTGACCCGCCTGGGCGCAGGTGAGATTTTACTCACCTCCATGGATTGCGACGGCACGCGCAACGGCTATGACCTGGAATTGACCGGCGCCGTCGCCCGTGCTGTTCCTGTCCCGGTGATCGCGTCCGGTGGATGCGGCGGACCAGAGCATATTTATCAGGTGTTTCATTTCGCCAATGCCGACGCAGCCTTGGCTGCCTCTGTATTTCATTATCGGGAAAATTCCATTCGCCAGGTAAAAACCTATCTAAAGGAGCGGCACATTCATGTCAGAGATTGAAAAGCTCAAGGCCGATGAATTCATCCATACCCTGCAATTTGATTCTCAAGGCCTGATCCCGGCGGTGATCCAGGATGCGGGGGATCAAGCTGTTCTGATGCTCGGTTACATGAATCAAACCAGTTTGCGGCAAACCCTTGACAGCGGCCGGGTCACGTTCTGGAGCCGGTCGCGGAAAAAGTTATGGACCAAAGGAGAAACCTCCGGTCACTGGCTGCTGGTTAAAAGCATCTATACGGATTGCGATCGCGACACGCTGCTGATCCAGGCCGAGGCCATCGGACCTACCTGTCATACCAACAAGCGCAGCTGTTTCAGCTGGATGCTAGAGTGATCCTCCTGACGGCTTAACCGCTGGCAAATTGTGCTTGATTCTCAGACAAAGAATGGCTAAAATAAGTCTGTCATTCAACCAGAGGATGAAAGCGTATGCTACCTGGTCCAGCAGATTCGACAAGCACTCTAGTCGAACGAGAACAGATGATCATCGAGTGGTTCAAAGTGGACAAGACTGTGGCTTATGTCGCACTGGTCGTCGGGCTTTTCATCATCATCATCGCCTATTTCAGCGGCGGCCGCGAGAACAGGCCTAAACTCATTTTTTCCATTCTCAGCAGTGTGGTGATCGGCGTGCTCACTCTGCCTCTGTTCATCAAGTTCGGAATCTGGGTGGGGCTATTCGGCTATCAGTGGGGCGAAATCGTGCTGATGACGATTTATATTCTCTACATTGCTGCGCTTTCCTGCAACGCTTATGAGATCGTCACCGTGTCCGCAAAAGAGGCAAGACCCAACTGACAGTCGGTTGGAGTTTTTTTGCTTGATTTTTGCGAACTAAATTTTTAAATTGATTAGCTATAACAAAAAACACACAAACTGGGAACCACCAACCGCATGCTACGACCGAGAAAACATCTTTCGAAAAAAGAACTCAAGGAAGACAAGCTGGTCACCTTTTATGCCAAAGCCACTGCTTGGCTGGAAAATTACAAGACCTATCTGATCGCAGGAGCGGCGGCGGTGGTCGTGCTGGCGATGGGAGTCTTCTTTTATTTTCAGTCTGCCCAATCTGCGGAAAAAAGCGCCAGCGTCGAGCTGGCTAAAGCCACCCGAGTCTATGAGAGCGGCAATCTGTCATCAGCCATTCCCATGCTGAGCAACCTGGTTAAAAGTCATGGCCGCACGACCAGCGGCAAAATCGCCCGTTTTTATCTCGCCAATGCCTTTTTTCAGAGTAAAGATTACGATAACGCCGGGATCAACTACAAGAAATTCATCGACTCGTTCAGCGGAGACGAGCATTTCCTCGCTGCGGCCTATGGTGGGCAGGCAGCCTCATTAGAAGAAAAAAAACAATATGCTGAAGCAGCCGCTTTGTACAGCAAAGCGGCGGAAAAGTATGCATCCACAGTGCATGCGCCGCTCTTTCTCTTCAAAGCCGGCCGCTGCTATCAGTTGGCGGGAAAACCCGAGCAGAGCAAAGTGCTGTTCCAGCGGATCGTCAACGAGTTTCCCAAATCAGCCGAAAAGGATGAAGCGGTTCTGCAGCTAGCCATGCTGGGGCAGTGAAGATTGCCTATTTTTTTCTTGCATACTTGTTTATTTTTTTTTATATTATTATCCCAAAGTGGGCCCCAAAAGCCCACTTTTTTATTATTAGGCGGGATGGGAAATGCGACCTGAAGAATTGACGGCTGTGATAGAACCGGTGTTAAGCGACATGGGCATCGACCTGGTGGATCTATACCTCCATGGCCGAGGAGGGCGGACCCTGCTGCGCATCCTGGTGGATGAGCCGGGCGGCATCAGCATTCGGCGCGTTTCTCAAGCCAGCCGTGCAATTTCGGATCTGCTGGACCAGAAAGATCTGATCCCAACGCGTTACACGCTGGAGGTCTCTTCGCCCGGCGTCGATCGTCCGTTGAAAAACAGCCGCGACTTTATCCGTCACATCGGACGATTGGTATCGGTTCAGTGTCAGGTTGGCGAGACGACGGAGACTCTAGTCGGCCGCATCCGCAAAGCGGACGAGGAGACCGTTCTTCTAGCGATGGAAAATGGCACGCAGGAAAAAATAGTTGAGCTCGGCCGAATTCAATCAGCCGTGGTTCTCTTGGAATTCTAATGATCGTGGAACGAAACCATGAAAAATGAAATCGTCGAAGCCTTCTCCCTGTTGGCGAAGGAGAAGAACATCGATAAGGAGATTCTCTCCCGCATTTTGCAGGAAATTTTCCTCAACATGTTGAGGAAAAAATACGGCCAAAACGGCAACTATTCCATTTTCATCAACATGGAAAAAGGAGAAATTGAGATCTATCAGAGCAAGCTGATCGTCGAACAGGTGACCAGCGAAGTGACTGAGATTGATCTGGAGACGGCTCGACGCGCGGAGCCGGACCTGGAGCTGGGCGATGAGTTTTTAGAGATCATCGATCCTTCCACCTTCGGCCGCCGGCTGATCATTTCAGCCAAGCAGAATCTCAATCAACGCATCAAGGAGATTGAAAAGGAACTTATCTTTGAAGAGTTCAAGAATCGCATCGGCGAAATTATCATCGGCGACATCCGTCAGGTGAACCGCGAAGAGATCTTTATCAATGTGGACCGGACCGAGTTGAGCCTGCCCAAGTCCGAGCAGATCAAGGAGGAAAAGTATCGCCGCGGCGACAGCCTGCGCGCCGTCATCAAGGATGTCCGCTGGACCTCCCGCGGCCCAGAGATCATCGTCTCGCGCAGCGATCCCATGTTTATCATCCGTTTGTTTGAACTAGAGGTGCCCGAGATTTATGAGGGCATCATCGAGATCAAAGGCATTGCACGCGAACCCGGTGAACGGACTAAAATCGCCGTCTTTTCCCACGACAAACGGATCGATGCCGTCGGCGCCTGCGTCGGCATGAAGGGCATGCGCATCCAGTCTATTGTCAAAGAGCTGAACAACGAAAAAATCGACATCATAAATTTCAGCAGCGAGCCCGAGATCTTTATCACCCGTGCGCTCAGTCCGGCCAAACCCAGCCGCATTCTTATCTACGAGGATGAAAAACGCGTGGTCGCGGTACTGGACGATGAACAGATTTCGCTGGCCATCGGCAAGGGCGGCCAGAACCGCCGGCTGGCCAGCAAATTGACCTCCTACGACATTCAAACGATCCGCGAAGAGGATTATCAGAAGATGATGGCCCAGGAACGCGAGGCCAATAAATCGTTGGAGGATGTCGAAGGATTAAGCGAAAAATTAAAGACGCTGCTCATCGAAGCGGGGCTTCACTCGATCCGCGATGTTCAGGACGCGGAAGATGAGACGCTGCTGGAGATCCCGGGCATCGGAGAAAAAACCCTGGAAAAGATCAGGAATATTTTGCAGTTGCATAATCAATAACGTGTTTGGAGAACTCTCCAACGGTACGTTGGCAGGTCGTGATTAATCGGGAGTAACAGACTTTGTCCCCCAAAAAAAGGGTATTTCAAGTCGCCAGAGAGTACAACATTTCGAACGAAGCGCTTATTGCCTTTCTCACCAAGCTGGGCTATGACATCCGTAACCAGATGAGCACAGTCGCCGACGAGGCGCTGCAGCAGGTGGCGGAAAAGTACGGCGAAAAGGCGGTCGCTGCGGACGAGGAACATGAATTTCGTAAACGGCTGCGCGATAAGAAAGTGGCTGAAGAAGCGAAAAAGAAAGAAGCGGCCATCGATCTGGAGCGTCGTTTGCGCGTAGCGCAAGAGTACGCCAAAGAGATACCCGCCATGAAAAAACGGCGAGAGGCGGCTACACGGATGGAGGAGGCGGAGCACGAAAAAGAGGCCAAACTCGCAGCAGCCAGAAAAGAAGAAGCCGCCGCGCGCATGGAGGAGACGGCTGAAAAACCGGAGGTGCAGGTAAAGCGCCCGAGCAAACGGGTTAAAATCGTCGAAATTCCACCCACGGAACCCACGGCAAAGGAAAAGGAAAAAAAGCGCGAAAAAGAAAAGGAAAAAGAGCGCGAGAAGAGCAAAGCACGAGCTGGGCTGCCTAAAGAAGAGATTCTGCTTCCAACCGCCAGACCCAAGCCCTCCCTGCCTCCGACGATAGAGCGCGCTGAAGCGGTCCCGGTGGACGAAGAGGATCAGGCGGACAAACGGAAAAAGCGCAAACGCAAAAAGAAAAAGAAAGTTGGAGCGGAAGAGGTCGTTCCGGCCGTTGTCGATAAAAAGCATAAACGCGTTAAAAAGAAAAAGAAGCACACGTTCAACGAGGAGGAGATCCAGGCCTCCATCCGCCAAACCATGGCTTCGCTGGAAGATGCGGGCAAGGTTAAAAAGAAAAAACGGCGCACTCACGATGAAGGAGAAATCGAGGCCGAAGAGGTTTCGGTCATCCGCGTCAGTGAGTTTATGTCGGTGGCCGAATTGGGCAAATTGATGGAGACGGAACCCTCTGACTTGATTAAAAAGTGCATCGAATACGGAATGATGGTCTCGATCAACCAACGATTGGATATGGACACGATCACCCTGCTGGCCTCAGAGTATGGCTATGGGGTGGAAAAGCTCCAGGATATGGATCAGGAGTTGCTCGATACACTCAACGAGCAGGTGGACCGCGAGGAGGACCTGTTGCCGCGTCCACCGGTCGTGACGATCATGGGACATGTAGACCACGGCAAGACCTCTCTGTTGGACTATATCCGTAAAAGCAACATCATCGCCGGGGAAGCTGGAGGCATCACCCAACACATCGGCGCTTATGAAGTGGTGGTCAACAACAAAGCGATCACCTTTCTCGATACACCGGGCCACGAGGCTTTTACCGCCATGCGTGCCCGCGGCGCCCAGGTTACCGATATCGTCATCTTGGTGGTGGCCGCCGACGACAGCGTTATGCCGCAGACCATTGAAGCGATCAGTCATGCCAAAGCCGCCAACGTCCCCATGGTGGTGGCTATCAATAAAATAGACAAGCCGGGCGCCAACCCGGAAGCCATCCGCATGCAGCTGGCCAACCATGGTGTGTTGGTGGAACGCTACGGCGGCCGTTATCAGTCGGTGGAGATCTCCGCCAAGAACGGCCAGAACTGCGAACAATTGCTGGAATTGATTCTGTTGGAAGCCGAAATGCTCAACCTGAGGGCCAACCCCAACCGCAAAGCCAAAGGAGTGGTGATCGAATCCCGGCTGGATCGAGGGAAAGGCGTGATGGCCACGGTGCTGGTGCAGAACGGCACCCTGAAGATCGGCGACCCGTTCGTCGCCGGCGCTTACTCGGGCAAGGTTCGTTCCATGTTCGACGAGCGCGGACGCAAGGTCAAGGCCGCCGGTCCCTCTACGCCGGTGCAGGTGCTGGGCTTTGATGGTCTGCCGCAGGCTGGGGATTCACTCATCGGATTAGAGTCGGAACGCGACAGCCGCGACATCAGCTCCAAACGCCAGCAGCTGCAACGCGAATATGACCGTTTGCGCAACCGTCCACGCAGCCTGGACGAGATTTCCAAAGAGATCCAGAAAGGCCAGGTGCGCCAACTCTTCGTGGTGCTTAAAGCGGACGTGGATGGATCCATCGAGGCCATCACCGACACCCTGCAGGGATTGCGCACCGAAGAGGTGGCGGTGGACATCATCCATCGTGGCGTAGGCGCCATTTCAGAATCGGACGTATTGCTGGCATCGGCTTCCGGCGCCATCATTATCGGATTCAACGTGCGCCCCACCACCAAAGCGCGCGAATTAGCGGCCAAAGAACATGTGGACATCCGTCAATACGAAATCATTTATGAAATCGTCAACGACATCAAAGCCGCGCTGGAAGGATTCCTCGCGCCGAGTCTCAGTGAGGAGCTGACCGCCACTGTCGAGGTGCGGCAGATTTTCAAAGTGCCCAAGGCGGGCATTATCGCTGGTTGCTATGTACAGACCGGCAAATTGACCCGCAGCGATAAAATCAAGGTTTATCGCGATGACCGCCTGATCCATGACGGAAGCATCTCATCGCTGCGACGGTTCAAGGATGACGTGCGTGAAGTCGCTGCCGGCTTTGAATGCGGCATCGGCCTGATGAATTACGACGATATCAAAGTCAACGATGTCTTTGAGGGGTATCGCGTGGTTGAGACCAAACGGACGCTGGAATAAACCATGCTGGTTGGTCTGTACCAAATCGAGCTGTTCATTCCGGACAGCGGTTCTCTCAAATCCAAACGGTTTGTACTGAAGAGCCTGAAAGACAAGATACGGGCCAAGTTCAACGTGTCCGTGGCAGAGGTCGAGGACAATGAGCTGTGGCAGCGCGCGGTCCTGGGGGTCGCCATGGTCAGCAACGAACGCAAATTCATCGATCAGGTGATGACTCAAATATTCAATCTCGTCGAACAGGACGATAACGTAGAGATCACCAATCAGCAGCTGGAAGTGTTTTAAATGAACTATAAACGAGCGGACCGGGTGGCTGCTCAGATCCTGGCTGATGTCAGTCAGATCATTCTGCGCGAAATGGCCGATCCCGACATGGGATTCATGACTATCACCAGGGTCAAAGTGACCGATGATCTTCGTCTGGCCAAGATATACTATTCGGTGCTGGGCGACGAGGCCGAACAGAAAAAGGCCACAGAAGCGCTGCATAAAGCCCAGGGCCACATCCGTGCGGAGCTGGGCCATCGTCTGAGCCTGCGATTTGTGCCCGAGCTTGTTTTCTATTACGACGATACAGCCGCTTATGCGGATCATATTAACCGGATTCTTAATAAAATCCATCAAACGGATTCGCCGCCTGACCTGGATCCGGTCGCAGAATAGCCTGCGCAGGATTCGTACCCTCATCCGGACTGAGTTCGTGCTGCCGGGTTGAGGGTGGAGACGGCCATTTGGAAAAAATCATCAACATCAACAAACCGGCCGGCTGGACCTCTTTTGACGTGGTCCGTCGCTTGAAGCATCACTGGCCACAGGAGCGGGTGGGCCACGCCGGAACTTTAGATCCCTTTGCCGAAGGCGTGCTGCTGGTTTGTGTAGGCAAGGCCACTAAACAGGTGCCGGCGCTCATGACCCAGCCAAAGGAGTATCGCGCCACGGTGCATCTGGGCATCGAGACCGAAACCTTGGACATCACCGGCCGGATCGTTGCTGAACGAAACGTTCCGCCCACCGCTGCAGAGGATATCGAAGCGATGCTGCCGCACTTTGTCGGGTGCATTCAGCAGGTGCCGCCGAGGTATTCTGCGCTCAAACAGGAGGGTCAACGGATGTATGACCTGGCCCGTCGGGGCGCTGCCGTGGAACCTCAGGAGCGAAGCGTCAACATCTACGAGCTCGAGCTGTCTGGGGTGAAATCTCGTGACGTGGTGGAACTGAGAATTGTCTGCTCAAAAGGCACTTTTATTCGTTCTCTGGCACGAGATCTAGCGCATGCGCTTGGCACTGTCGGCTTTGTGCGCAGATTGATTCGAACCCGCATCGGCGTTTACCGGCTGGAGCAGGCGGTCGGGATCGACCAACCGGAGACCTGGCAGGCAGGAGATTGCAAGCAGTAACTCATGGAAACCGTCTGGAATTTAAACGACTATATTGCAGATGCACCGGCTGTCGTTACGGTGGGAACTTTTGACGGCGTTCATCTCGGCCATCAGCAGCTTATCGCGCGCATGACGGAACAAGCCCGCGCGGTGGGCCGTCGCTCGCTAGTAGTGACATTCGAGCCCCCTCCGCAGATCGTTGTACAGCGGATGCAGGAGCCGGCGTTTCAGCTGTTGACCACCATTGAGGAAAAGATCGTTTATCTGCGCCGCCTCGGCATCGACAGCTTGCTGATAATGCCGTTTTCGCCCAGCTTTGCCGATATGAGCGCAGAGCAGTTTGTCGATAAAGTGCTGATCGACCGGCTGAAAATGGCCGAGATCTTTATCGGCAGCAGCCACACCTTTGGCCGGGCGCGCACCGGCAACGAGGCCTTGCTGAAAAAGATGGCGGCGGTGAATCATTTTTCCGTTTCCACCGTCGAGCCGGTCTATCGCGACGGCGAGGCGATCAGCAGCACGCGCATCCGGTCTTTGTTGAACGAGCGCCGTATCGAAGAGGCGGCGCAGCTTCTCGGCCGACCGTACAGCCTGCAGGGAAGGGTGATCCGGGGCGATGGGCGCGGCCGCCAGCTGGGTTTTCCGACCGTCAATTTGAAACCCTATTCCATATATAAACTGGTGCCGCAGCGCGGCGTCTATTTCAGCCGGTTTCATTGGCAAGAGGTGCATCGGCCTGCTGTCACCTATATCGGCGTGCGGCCCACCTTTGGTCTGAACGAACTGGTCATTGAATCCCATGTGCTGGATTTCGAGGAGGAGATGGCGGGCCGGGAGATCACGATTGAGCTGATTCAAGTCCTTCGCGACGATATTCAATTTGAAACCACCCAACAGTTAATCGAACAAATCCATCGGGATGTTGCCAAAAGCCAGGAACTTTTCAAGACATACTCACGTTAATTCAGGAGGTTTTTACAATGCCATTAGCCAAAGAACAAAAGGCTGAAATTGTTGCCAAGTACGGCAAATCGGCGCAGGACACCGGCAGCGCCAAAGCGCAAATCGCCCTGTTGACTGAGCGCATCAACCAGCTGACCAAACATTTTCAGGTGCACGGAAAAGACTTTCACTCCCGTCGCGGCCTTTTACGCATGGTCGGCCGTCGTCGGCGTTTGCTGGATTATCTCAAGTCCAAGGACATCGCCCTTTACCGTGATCTGATCCAGGAACTGGGCATCCGTCGATAAAGTCTCGGCAACCCTTTTCAGCACAACCCTCATCGGCTGATAATCTAGCTTGAAGAAAGGAGGACTGCTCGATGATCGATGTTCGTCAGGTGACTCGATTCTATGGTCGAGTGATGGCTGTCGACAACATCTCTTTTCAGGTTGACAAGGGAGAGATTCTAGGCTTCCTGGGGCCCAATGCGGCCGGCAAAACAACCACCATGCGGATTCTGACCACGTATATGCCGGCCACCTCCGGAACGGTAAAGGTGGCTGGCTACGACGTACAGGATCAGTCCATGCAGGTGCGTAAACGCATTGGGTACCTGCCGGAGAATCCCCCCCTGTACATGGAGATGCGTGTAGCCGATTATTTGGATTTTGTCGCCAAGATCAAAGGCGTAGATCCCCGGGACCGCAAGAAAGCGGTGGCCGAGGTGATGGATAAGGTTGGCATCCAAACGGTATCCGGGCGGGTGATCAAAACGTTGTCCAAGGGGTATAAACAGCGTGTCGGCCTTGCTCAGGCGCTGGTGCACAATCCGGATGTGCTTATTCTCGATGAGCCGACGATCGGATTGGATCCCAAGCAGATCATTGAAGTGCGTCAGTTGATCAAATCCCTGGCCGGCACCCATACGATCATCCTCAGTACCCATATCCTGCCTGAGGTCAGCATGACCTGCGAAAGGGTCGTGATCATCAACAAAGGCCGAGTGGTAGCAGAGGATACGCCGGACAACCTCACGCGCAAATTGGCCGGAAACCAACGGCTATACCTGGAGGTGGGAGGCCCGGTGGAGGACGTCCGCCGAGCCCTGGCGCAATTGCCGGGCGTGGTTAAAACCACGGTCCTGACCAACGATAAGACTGCCGGCTTTCAAGTCGAAAGTCAATCAGACTCGGAAATCCGGCCGCTGCTGGCTAAAACCGTCATCGATCGGGGATGGCAGCTCTTTGAGATGAAGCCGGAGGGCATGAGTCTGGAGGACGTGTTCCTGCAATTAACGACTAAAGAGGAGGTTGGGAATTCATGAGAAACTATTTAGCCGTTTTGAATAGAGAGCTCAAGTCCTACTTCTCATCGCCGATTGCCTATGTGGTTATCGCCATGTTTCTGATCATCGCGGGCATTTTTTATTATCTGATCGTCACCAATTTTGTCCAATATTGTATGCAGGCCGACATGCAGGCGCAATATTACCGGATGGCGCCGCGTAATATGAATGTGAACATGATGGCGATTCGACCCATCCTGCACAACTTGAGCCTCTTTTATATCTTTTTTCTGCCGTTGATCACCATGCGGCTGTTTGCGGAAGAGAAGAAAAGTGGGACCATCGAACTTTTACTCACCTCGCCGATCACCAACAGCCAGACCATCCTCGGCAAATTTTCCGCCGCCGCGCTTTTGAGCCTGATCATGTTGCTCTTTACAGCGCTGAACGTGCTGCTGCTTTTCTTTTACGGTAAGCCAGAGATCGGCCCGATCCTTACAGGCTATCTGGGCCTTTTTCTGTTGGGACTGAGCTATATCGCCTTTGGCGTGTTTTTTTCCACCATCACCGATAATCAGATCATCGCCGCGGCCATCACCTATATGTTTATTCTGTTTTTCTGGGCCATCGGCTGGATATCGGGCGCCGTCAATCCTGCGGTGGGCAAAGTCCTGGCGAATTTTTCTCTCATCGAACATTTTGATGATTTCGCCAAGGGCGTGCTGGATACCAAGCATGTGGTGTTCTATCTCAGTTTTATCACCGCCGGCCTTTTCCTTTCCTATGTATCCATCGAGTCAGCCAAATGGAGGGGAAGATGATGAAAAAATACGCATCGATTTCAGGATTAGCGGGGTTGGCGCTTCTTTTGATCGGACTGGCGCTGTACAGCATCAACGGCCTATTCACCGCCGCCAGCATCGTGCCGGCGTTGATCGGTCTGGCCCTGCTGATATTTTATGCCGTCGTTCATTTCAAGGACATTAAAGCGGGGTTGAGCAGCCGTTCCGCCAAGTTCGGCTCCAATGCGTTGTTGATGATCCTCGTGGTCATCGGCCTTCTCATTGTCGTCAATATCCTGCTGTCGCGGTTCAATTATCGCCTCGACACCACGGCGGCACGTCAATTCAGCCTGGCGGACCAAACCCGCAAAGTGCTGAAGAGTCTGGATAAAGACGTCAAAGTGTACGGCTTTTTCAAAGCCGGTGAAGATCAAATGGCCAATGAGTTATTGGCCGAGTACGCCAATTATTCGCAGCGCTTCAGTTTTGAGATCACCGATCCGGACAAAAAACCCGGTCTGGCCAAAAAACATCAGGTACGCTCCTACGGCACCATGATCCTACAATGCGAGGGCAAAGAGGAACGGCTGGAAAAACTCCAGGAAGAAAGCCTGACTAACGCTCTGATCAAAGTCACGCGCGAAGGGGAGAAAAAGATCTATTTCACCACTGGTCATGGCGAAAAGGATCCGGACCTGTCTGAGAAAACCGGACTATCGTTTGCCAAAGAGGCCATTGTCCAGCAGAACTATCAGGTGGAAAAAATCCTCCTGGCGGAACGCGACAGCATTCCGGAGGACTGCGCGGTGTTGGTCCTGAGTGGGCCTACCACCGATTTATTTCCCAAAGAGGAAAATCTGATCACCCGCTATCTTGAACGGGGCGGCAATGTACTGGCGCTTCTCGATCCCGATGCCGGCGATGGATACGCCAACTTTCTCTCTGCCTGGGGGGTGAAACTGGGCAAGGACATTGTGATCGACGCATCCGGCATCGGCCAACTCTTTGGCGCCGGTCCGACAATTCCCATTGTTTCTCAATATGAGAAACATGCCATCACCAAAGATTTCAACGTGATGACATTTTTCCCGGAAGCGCGCTCGGTGTCCCGTTCCAGCGAGACTGCGTCAGGCGTGACCGTCACTGATATTGCCAAGACCAGTCCGCAGAGCTGGGCGGAAACCAGTCCGCTCACGTCCGACAGAATCAGCTACGACGACGGCGTGGATCTAAAAGGACCGGTGACTGTGTTCGCCGTGGCGGAAAAAACGTTGACCGGCGCGCCAACTAAGGCCTCTGCACTGGACTTGTCATCCGGTCCTCGCAAAGCCCGGCTGGCGGTTATCGGCGATTCTGATTTCTGCAGCAACGGCTATTTCAAGGTGCAGGGCAACGGCGACTTTTTTCTCAACGCCGTGAATTGGCTGGCGGAAGAAGAGGATCTGATTTCCATTCGGGCGCGAGACCCGGAAGATCGGCGCCTCAACCTGACCCAGAAACAATCACGCATTCTGCTCTATCTCGGCGTGATCGTCATGCCGCTTCTCATTCTTTCTGCCGGCGTCTGGGTCTACCGAAGCAGGAAAAAATAAAGATACAAGACAGGGCGGAGGGCGCGCCCTGTCTTACTCTTCAAAATACGCAAATCCACGGCATCGCGACCGCGGCTTCACTACAACGATTTTTTTATAGAAATAGGAGTTAACAGCTTATGCGGTTCAGAAACACCCTGATCCTTCTGGTGATCCTGGCTCTGGGCATCTGGAGTGTGACCTATCTGAACAAACGGGATGTAAAAAAAGAAGAGTCGAAAAAGGCGAACGAAAAACTTCTTAACCTTTCCTCCGGCCAGATCCAGGAACTCTGGCTGGAACCAGGGAATTTCCATGCGGTTCGAGACAGCGTAGAATGGCGGATTGTCAGCCCGATTCAGACTCTCGGCGATAAATCAGCTCTAGATGCCATTGCCAACTTATTTGATTGGGCTAAAACCGAACGGATCGTTTCCTCGGATCCGTCAGAGTACGGCGAATTCGGCTTGCAGCCCGAACACAAGCGACTGATCGTGCGCCACTCGTCGCAGATCGACACTTTTTACGTCGGCGAAACCAATCCGACCGGCTCCTTTGTTTATGCGCACAAGTCGGGCTCTGACGATGTTTTTTTGACCACGACCAGTCTGAAGACCAACATTGAAAAATCGCTTTTTGACCTGAGGGACAAAAGCGTGCTCGCTTTTGAGCAGGCTCAGGTCCGTGAGGCCACGCTTCAGCACGGCGCCGAACACCTGGCGTTTGTCAAAGAGGGCGCGGAATGGAAAATCACTCGGCCTAAAGCCCTTAGGGCTGACGCGGCCAAAATAACGGATCTGCTGTCCAAAGTCAGCAGCCAGCGCGTCTCCAGTTATGAGGAGGAAAATCCTATAGAACTCAAGTCCTATGGGCTGGATGCGCCGGCTTTAACGTTCACGGTTTTTCTCGGCGAGAACCGGGCGCAGAAAACCCTGACCATCGGCAAGCAGAGCGGCGATCAATTCTTCGCGCGCGATCTTTCCCGCCGGCCGGTTTTTAAAGTGGATACGGCGTTTGTACATCGTCTGCAAGTATCGCTGGCAGATGTGCGTTCGAAAAAGATCCTCCATTTCAATGCCTCTGATGTCACCCGCCTGACGGTTCGGCAAAATGACAGCACTTTTGTGTTTGTTAAAGACACCACCAAAACATGGACTATGGTCTCTCCGCAGCCGTTGGGCATCAAAGGGTGGAAGATCAGCTCGCTGGTCTCGGAGCTGGAATTGATGAACGCCGTCGCTTTCGTCGACGATTCTCCGACTGCTTTACGGCCATTTGGTCTGGACTCCCCGCAGATGGCTTTTGAGCTCTACCAAGACGATCGCCTTCTCGATCAATTCTTTATGGGACGAAGGGACAGCAAGGACGGATGGTTCGTCAAGAGCGGGGCCGATCCCGCGGTCTACTCTGTAACCAAGGATCTACGGGATAAAATAAAGATCGACCTGAAGCAGCTTTTGGAAACACCTGCAGCCGAGCCGGATACGGCGGCGACTGTCAAGTAATGGTTTAATTCTACGCCGGCAGGCCCCTGTTGGGGATGCCGGCGCTTTTTCATATCACGCTGCGACGCCTGGGCCGGAGAGGGTTCATCGAAAAACCTGTAGGCCGAAATGATTTCTGCACGGCAGAGATGATTTCGACCTACCTATCGAAAAATCCTCATCCCGTTCGCCTCGCGCGCCGTAGCCTTCATTCTACTTGGAGGATTCATGGTAGTTACAAAACAGATCGAGTTTAACGGTCAACCTTTTATCATCGAAACCGGCAAGCTCGCCAAACAAGCCAACGGCGCCGCCTGGGTGCAGTTGGGAAACACGGTTGTGCTCGCCGCCGTCGTCATGGACGACAAGCCGGCAGAGGATCGCGATTTTTTCCCCCTGACAGTGGATTATCGCGAGAAGGCGTACGCCGCAGGAAAAATTCCCGGCGGATTTTTCAAACGCGAAGGCAAGCCTTCGGAAAATGAAATTCTCAGTGCGCGACTCATCGATCGCAGCATCCGGCCTCTGTTTGATAAAAAATTCCGAAATGAAATTCAGATGAACGTCTGGGTGCTGTCTGCCGACAAGGTCAACGACGCCGATGTGCTGGGCATCACCGCAGCCTCGGTGGCCTTGGGCCTTTCGGATATTCCGTTTAAAAGCCTGATCGCGGGCGTCCGCGTCGCCTGCCTCGACGGCCGATTGATCGCCAATCCGACCTTTGAGGAATTGGAAAAGAGCAACATCGACCTCGTCATCGCCGCCTCTGATGAATCGATCATCATGGTGGAGGGGGAAGCACAGGAAATTTCGGAAGAAGAGATGGTCCGTGCGCTGTCCTTTGGTCACGAGGAAATCCGCAAGATCATCGCGCTGCAGAACCAGGTTGTCGGTGAATCCGGCAAGGTGAAAAAGGCGATGCCGGAAGCGGAAAGCCAGGAGGAACTGCAAAAGGAGGTAATCGCCCTATGCAGCCAGGAGCTGGAGACGCTCATCCGCATCCCGGAAAAGAGCGAACGCCGCGAAGGCATTCAGGCGCTGGCAGAAAAGATCCAAACCGCTCTGGCTGAAAAATATCCGGAAAAAGAGAACGCGATCAAGGAAATTATCCACGAAACTGAAAAGAACGCCATGCGCCGTATGGTGCTGACCGAAAACAAGCGTTTGGATGGCCGCAATCCGGATCAGATCCGCGATATCTCCATCGAAGTCGGCATCCTGCCGCGCGCTCATGGCTCCGCGCTGTTCACTCGCGGTCAGACTCAGGCGCTGGCCGCAACCACGCTCGGCACCAAAATCGATGAACAACGCATCGAAGAACTGGAAGGTGAATTCCGCAAGACCTATATGCTTCACTACAATTTTCCCTCCTTCAGCACCGGCGAAGTCAAGCCGAATCGCGGCGTCAGCCGGCGGGAGGTGGGGCATGGCAATCTGGCGGAACGGGCGCTTAAACCCGTCATTCCGGGAGATAAAGTTTTCCCCTATACTCTGCGCATCGTTTCGGATGTGCTCGAATCCAACGGCTCTTCCTCCATGGCCACGGTCTGCGCCGGTTCTCTCTCTCTCATGGACGCCGGCGTTCCGGTTAAGGATGCCGTGGCAGGCATCGCCATGGGCCTTATCAAAGAGGGCGATCGCATCGCCATCCTCACAGATATACTCGGCGACGAGGATCATCTGGGCGACATGGATTTCAAGGTAGCCGGCACGCGCAACGGCATTACCGCATTTCAGATGGACATCAAGATCACCGGCATTTCGACGGAGATCATGCGCGAAGCGCTGAATCGCGCTAAAAAAGCCCGTCAGTTCTTGCTGGACAAGATGGCCACGGTTCTTGCCCAGCCGCGGCCCGAATTGTCTCGCTATGCGCCACGCATCCTGTCGATCAAGATCCCGGTGGATTCGATCGGCAAGGTCATCGGTCCCGGCGGCAAGAACATCCGCGAGATCATCGAGAGAACCGGAGCGGCCATCGATATCTCCGATGACGGCACGGTGATCGTCGCCTCTGTGGATCCAGAGGCTGGTGAAAAGGCCGCCGGCATCATCCGCGATATGACCGCGGAGGTCGAGATCGGCGCTGTGTACAGCGGACGCGTAAAGCGCATCATGAAGTTCGGCGCTTTTGTGGAAGTGTTGCCCGGCAAAGAGGGTCTGGTTCATATCTCTGAACTGGATCACAAACGGGTCGGCAGGGTGGAGGACGTCGTTCGCATCGGCGACGAGGTCAAGGTCAAAGTCATCAAAATCGATAACGAAGGCCGCGTGGATCTTAGCCGCAAAGCGCTGCTGCCGGCGCCGGCAAACGACAAAGCCGAATAGAATAGCAACTATCTTTGCTTGTATGCCGCTCAAACCTTCCATAGTTCACGAACTATGGAAGGTTTATGTTTTTACCTCCGAAAGAGAGTGCGCACGCCTTTATGATACAGAAAACCCGCTTAGATAACGGATTACGCATCATCACCGATTCCATGCCTCGCATGCGCTCTATTTCCCTCGGCATCTGGGTTCGCTCCGGATCTGTCGACGAGACGGAACAAGAGAAAGGTCTCTCGCATTTTCTCGAGCATATGCTGTTCAAAGGCAGCCGACATTTCACTGCCCGGGAGATTGCACAGAGCTTGGAGTCTGTCGGCGGCAGCCTTAACGCCAGCACGGGCAAAGAGCTGTCGGTCTTTACCGCTCATGTAGTGGATGAACACGTTGAAATCGCCGTGCGGGTGCTTTCCGATCTGCTGCTGTATCCCCGCTTGGCGTCGCGGGACATCGAGCTGGAGCGCAACGTGATTTTAACCGAGATCAACCACGCCTTGGAGGACCCTGAGGAGACCGCATTGGATTATCTCTATCTGCAATTATTTCCTGATCACCCCTTGGGTCATATGATCTACGGTTCGCCGAAACAAGTCAAATCGTTCCGGCGCAGTGATTTTGTTCGCCATGTTAAAAAACACTACACCGCTGGACGCATGGTCGTTGCTGCGGCCGGCAATGTCCGCCACCCGTCTTTCGTCAAAATGGTGGAACGCTGTTTTTCCGTGCTCGATGGCGGAAAGCCGGCGCCGCCGGTCGCGGCTGTTCCAACAACCTATCCACGCCGGATGATCCACACCTTTCCCACCTTGCAACAGGCCCATATCGCCATGGGCGTTCACCTGTGCGCTTATACCGATCAGGACAAGTATGGATTGTTGCTGCTGGACAGCATTTTCGGCGGCGGCATGAGTTCTCGGTTGTTCCAGAACATTCGCGAACGGTTTGGCTTTGCCTACTCTGTCTACAGTTTTGTCGATCTGCTCAGCACCACCGGCGTGTTCGGCATCTATCTTGGATGTGAAGCGGCTAAGCTGAATCGATCCGTGGACCTGTTGAATAATGAACTCGCTCTGCTGCATCGAAAAAAGATCCGTCAGCAGGAGCTCGATATGATCAAATCCCAGGCCAAGGGCAGCTTGATTCTCGGTTTGGAGGGTAGCGCCTCGCGCATGCGCCGCATCGGTGAAAACGAGATTTATGGGGCTGATCATCTCTCGATTCAACAAGTGCTGCAAAAAATCGATCGGTTGACGCTGCAGCAGATGGGCGATCTTATCGAAAAATACCTGCATCCGGAGAAATTCGCTCACTGCTTGATTGTACCGCAAAGTTGAGTCGACGGTCCACGTGCGGCACAATCGGCTGGATCCCATGCGCAGCCTAGAAAAGGAGTTGCCTTGCCGATATTGGCGTATCATATGGTGGAACCGGATTTTGATCTGGCTATCACCCGCGTGTCCCCACAACAGTTCAGCCGACAGATCGATCTAGCTCTGCACCGCGGATTTTCTTTCGTCACCTTGGATGAATATATTCACAGGCCGTCTCCTTCCAGTATCGCCCTTACCTTTGACGATGGCTATGCTTCGATCCACCAATACGCCTTTCCCATTCTGCAAAAGCATAATATTCAAGCTACGGTTTTCATCATCGCCGGGTATGTCGGTCAATTCGATGCTTGGGATGTCAATTTCGGCAGCATTCGATTTCGCCATCTGAGCTGGCCGCAGCTTGAAGCGTTACATCAAGCTGGGTGGCAGATTGAATCCCATTCTCTATATCACAATGACCTGACTCGGATCGATCGCGCTCATTGCCTGCGTGAATTAGTCCTTTCCAAGCGCATCATTGAAAAACGGCTGCGAATCCGGGTACGCTACATCTCGTTCCCATTCGGCAACAGCAACAAGCAGGTCGTGCAACTCTGCCAGCAGGCTGGGTATGAGGGAGGGGTGGTGATGTCCAGAGGAAACGACCCGGTGAATCAACCTTTTGGCAGGCAGCGTCTTGGCATCTATTATTTTGACAACCAGAGAACCTTTTTGCATAAAATTCTTGCTAAATATGAAAAATCTTATAAATTTATGCAGAGAATGCTTGATGTATGCTCAGATGGGACGGTTTTAGTGAAGCACGGCATCAGGGCCATTAAAAGATAGTGCTTGATTATTGCAGCAATTATCACTATTTTCTCTGGAAGAAAAAGAGTTCGATCCTCAGGTAAAAAAAGGGATGGAAGATAAAGCCATCAAGCGCCTTTACTACTCCATCGCCGAGGTAAGCCAAATTACCGGTTTAAAGCCGTACGTCCTGAGGTTTTGGGAAACTGAATTCCCTGAACTCAAACCTGCCAAAAACTCGGCAGGAAACCGTATATATCGTAAAGCGGACATTAAGACCGTCTTTATGATCAAGCGGTTGCTCTACAATGACAAGTATACCATTGATGGAGCACGTCAGCGCCTCAAACAGCTTAAGAACGAAAACGATCCTCAATTGAATTTATTCTTTAAGGAAGTTAAGCAAGACGAGCTGCTGAACGAGATTTATCTGGGACTTCAAGAGATGCTTGAGATCTTGAATAAATTTGATCGGGGCGTAGCGCAGTCCGGTTAGCGCACTTGACTGGGGGTCAAGGGGTCGGTGGTTCGAATCCACTCGCCCCGACCAATCTAAAAGGGTCAGCTATAACATAATAGCCGACCCTTTATCGTTTCGGGCGGTGCAAAGAAAACGTATTGATATAGAGATTATCAGCGTCCCGATGGAGTCTCCGCTGATCTTTTAAACACTTTAACATAATCGACGATGAACGAGTCCGGAAACACAGCGTCCTTCAAGTCCTCCCGGCTGTTAGGAAGCTCCATGCTGAGAATGAGATATTCCTCGATGTGCGAGATGGGGTGGGTCAATTCGTGATACTTGCAGCCGTCGATAAAAAAGGCATATTTCTCAGGGGTCCATTCCACGGCAAAAGTATGAAATCCCTCTGTCACGCCCTCACGTTTGCTCTCCAGCGCTCCCACGGTTTTTTGATTGGGGCCATAAGCCCAATGGATGTTATGCGAAACGATGTCCTGACCCATTTTTTTAAAATGTTCCATGATGTCGATCTCCACACCATAACGGGCCGGATCCTCCCCCTTGGCGATCTCGGTGGATTGGATCCAAAAGGCCGCCCAATTGCCCTGTGATTTCTGCAGCTGAGCCCGGCACTCAAAGTATCCATATTTTGTCATGAAACGGCCTTGTGTACCAACGGCGCCCACCATGATAGAATCGCCGCGCTGAAGGGCCAATAACTCGAGAAAGCCGTTGTTTACTCTGACCGCTTCAGGGGATACATAGCCGGCAGCGCGCGGGCCGATGCCGCGGACCGCCCATTTTTCAGGATCGAGTTGATCGCCGTCGAATTGATCCTCCCAATAGAGCTCGTATCCCAGACTCTCGGCGGTATACTGTTCCGGGGACAGAGGCCCCAATATATTGTCCACTTTGCTTTTATCTGTAGTCAGTAGAACCGGCGAGCGCCACAGGCCGCCGCTGTTGCCCCAGTCTGATACTTTAACCGCGATAAGGTTGGTGTTGCCATATTCCAAATAGTCGGATATAAGTGAAAACGAGGGCTTGCTGGCAAAGCTGATGTTTGCTTCACCAAAAAAGCTCACACTTTTGCCATTGACAAACAGTTCGTAAGCGTCATTGACGCCGGCGAATTTCAGCCAGATATCTTTACCCTGCCAGTCGGGTGGAATCTCGACGGATTTTCGGTACCAAGCGGTTCCATCCAGCCCAGCATAGCCCTGATCCTCCCAACGCTGACCTGCGCTCAACACAGCCCATTGGGAATCGTCTAATTGCTTGGTATGCCATTTTTCAGTCACGCCGATGTTGTCGGGATCCGAAGAAAAACGCCAGCTTTCCGTCAAGTCAATCGTCTGGGGAGCGTTGTTTCTGCCGCACGCAAACACCGAGAGAGCCATCAATAAGGGCAGCCATTTTGTTGTCATGTTAGGTCACCTCATTTTGTATATTCTTTTATCGATTCAGGACGGTTGATTGGTCGCACCGGGTAATGATAGGAATGTTTCGCGCAATAATCAACCAATTCCTTTCCGCAAATGTATGGATTTTTAACGAAATATTCCTATATTGTCTTCCAAGTTCTTCCAGCCGGCCCAGAACAGTATGGATCGCCCCATCTCATGAAATCGAAAAAAAAACTCGGCGCCCATATCAGCATCGCAGGCGGCGTGCAGCAGGCGCCGCTGAACGCCGCAGCCATCGGCGCTTCAGCCTTTGGCATGTTTGTTAAAAACCAGCGACAATGGAAAACCGGCCTCTTGTCGGACGAAAGCATTCGCGTCTTTATTGAGCGCTGCGCTCAATACGGTTTTTCTTCCGCCCATATCGTAGCCCATGACAGCTATCTGATCAACTTGGGGCATCCGGAGTCCAGCGGCCTGGCCAAATCGCGCCACGCACTGCTGGACGAGGTGAAGCGCTGCCAGCAGTTAGGCATTCAGCTTATCAATATCCATCCCGGCAGCCACCTGCGTTTGATGCAAATTGACCGCTGTCTGCGCAGGATCGCCGCTTCCCTCAATCACATTCTTGGCAAGACCCATTCCGTCAAAATATTGTTGGAAAACACCGCTGGACAAGGCAGCAATCTAGGCTATGAATTCGAACAGCTGGCGGAGATCATTTCGCAGGTGGAGGACTCTTCGCGCATCGGCGTGTGTCTGGATACCTGTCACGCCTTTGCCGCCGGCTATGACTTTCGCGACCAAGCTTCTTATGATTCTACTTGGAAGCAATTCGATCGAATCATCGGACGCGGCCGTCTGTGCGCTCTGCATTTGAACGACGCCAAATCCGCTTTCAACAGCCGGGTGGACCGCCACGCCGCCATCGGCCAGGGCTTTCTGGGAATAAAAGCATTTTCCCTGTTGATGAACGATCCACTGCTGGATGGGCTGCCTATGATTTTGGAAACGCCCAACTCGCAACACTGGCGGGAAGAGATTCGGCTTCTATACGAGCTGCAGAGAGGGTCCTATGATTAACTTTAACGAACATCCGCACCGCCGCTATAATTTTTTAACCGATGAATGGGTGCTGGTTTCGCCCCATCGCAACCTGCGGCCTTGGCAGGGAAAAATGGAAACCGGCGCTCAGGCCCAGCGGCCCGGGTATGACCCAGCCTGTTATCTTTGTCCGGGAAACAAACGGGCGCACGATCAGATCAATCCTCGCTATAGCGGTCCGTTTGTGTTTACCAACGATTTTTCCGCGTTGCTGCCTGATACGCCGGCCAGCGCGGTTGATGAAGGGCTGATCCGCTATAAAGGATGCCGTGGCACCTGTCGCGTAATCTGCTACACGCCGCAGCATGACAAGACGTTGGCCATGTTGCCCGCCGAGGAAATTCTGCAAGTGATCGAGGTCTGGTGCCGACAATGGAGCGAATTGAGCGCAGAGTATGCCTGGGTGCAGATCTTTGAGAACAAAGGGGAGATGATGGGATGCTCCAATCCGCACCCCCACGGACAGATCTGGGCTGGAGATTTTATCCCCAACGAGCTTTTCGCTGAGACGGCCAGTCAGATGAAGTATTATCGAACCCACGGTGCTCCTCTGCTGTTGGATTACCTGCAGCAGGAGCTGCGTCTCGGAGTGCGGGTTATCCTGGAAAATGCAGACTGGGTCGCCGTGACCCCTTTCTGGGCCGTGTGGCCCTACGAAAGCCTGGTCCTGCCCAAACGGCCTGTGACGCGACTGGACCTGTTGTCAGGAGAAGAGAAAAGCAGTCTGGCGGACCTACTGAAAAATCTGCTGGCCAAATACGACAATCTATTTGAAACCTCCTTTCCTTATACTATGGGCTGGCATGGCGCCCCTGCAGGCGAGGAAAATAGCTGCTGCTGGCAGATGCACGCGCATTTCTACCCTCCGCTGCTGCGCTCTGCGTCGATCAAAAAATTCATGGTCGGCTATGAAATGCTGGCCGAACCTCAGCGGGACTTGACAGCGGAATACGCGGCTGAACGCTTGCGCACGCTTTCAAGCGTTCATTACCTTGATCGCTAAATGATCAGCTGCCGCTCCCAAACTCAAGGCAACATAAGCGGCGCTCCATTTTATCGCTTTTTTTTTGGCATGAAAAACAGTACATTTCCGTATGGGCTTTTCCAGGCATTGGAGTGATCGGCTATGATGCTGGCTCAGGTTCTCAGCGGCGCAGTGCTCGGTATTGACGCCTATCTCGTCAAGGTGGAGGCGCACCTGGATAGCGGCGATCCTCGTTTCATCACCGTGGGATTGCCGGACGGTGCGGTTCGCGAATCCAAGGAGCGGGTGCAAGCAGCGATCAAGAACTCTGGCTATTATTTGCCAGCTAAACGGATCACTGTCAATCTGGCGCCCGCGGATATCCGCAAAGAGGGCGCTGCTTTTGATTTGCCCATGGCCGTGGGCATTCTGGCGGCGCTGGAAAGAGTTCATCCGGATCGGTTGCAGAATTTTGTCCTGCTCGGTGAGCTGAGCCTGGACGGCAGTCTGCGCCCTATCCATGGCGCGCTGCCTATTGCCGTGTGCGTGGCGCAAAGTCAGATCTCCGGCGTGCTGCTTCCTGTTGAAAACGCCAAAGAGGCGGCCATGGCACGGGACCTGCAGGTGATCCCGGTGCAATCGCTCAATCAGGCTGTGCAATTTCTCAACGGTCAGCTCTCCATCGCGCCGTTTACCATGGATATGGATCAGCTCTTTTCCCGCACACGCGTCTACCGGGAGGATTTTTCCGATGTGCGCGGACAGCAGCACGTGAAACGGGCTCTGGAAGTGGCCGCCGCCGGTGGTCATAACATTCTGATGATCGGTCCGCCGGGTTCGGGTAAGACCATGCTGGCCAAGCGCATTCCCACCATTCTGCCTGACATGACTTTGGAAGAAGCGCTGGAAACAACCAAAATTCATTCTGTAGCCGGATTACTATCTGCGGACGAAGCATTGATCGCCACCAGACCGTTTCGATCGCCGCATCACACCATCAGTGATGCGGGTTTGATCGGCGGCGGAACCATCCCCAAACCCGGCGAGGTGAGCCTTGCACATCACGGCGTGCTGTTTCTGGATGAACTGCCGGAATTTAAAAAAAATGTACTTGAAGTCATGCGCCAGCCGCTGGAGGATGGCAAAGTGACCATCGCCCGGGCGATGCTGTCATTGACCTATCCGGCCGAATTCATGCTGGCGGCGGCCATGAATCCCTGTCCGTGCGGCTATCACACGGATCCCAATAATCAATGCAATTGCACGCCGTTGCTGATCCAACGGTATCTCTCCCGCATATCAGGACCACTGCTGGACCGCATTGACCTGCATGTGGAAGTGCCGGCGGTGAAATATAAAGAGCTGAGCGAGCAGAGCGCTGAAGAGACATCAGAGGCCATTCGTCGCCGCGTATCCGCCGCTCGGCACAGACAGCTTGAGCGATTCAGACGCCATCCGCGCCTTTTTTGCAACGCACGAATGGAATCCCGCGACATTCGCAAATACTGCCGAATCGATGATCAGGGGGATGAGCTGCTGAAAACCGCCATCACCCGCTGGGGTCTGTCGGCGCGTGCCTATGACCGGATTCTCAAAGTAGCGCGCACCATCGCAGACCTGGCAGCCAGCGAGGTGATCCGGCCCGAGCATGTGGGCGAAGCGGTTCAATACCGCAGCCTGGACCGAAGCGGGATCTTTTAATAGAGGGAGTGCATCATGGCCTATGCCACCGTATCGGTTGAGCTTTGTGAAGGGATCACCGTAATCCGGGTGCTGCCCCAACGGGTTTTTCTTAAAACAAGCGAGCAATTCCGTGAAGAGATCATTCACATCCTCGACAGCGCTGCGCTTAAAGTGATCATTGACCTAAGTCGGGTCAATATGATGAACAGCGCAGGCTTAGGCGTATTGATTCTGGCGCGGGATAAAATTCTGAAGCGGGGAGGAATCCTGGTGGTGTGCGGATTGTTAAATATGATGCGGGAGATTTTTGCACGTATGCATCTGGACAGTTATTTTATGCTGCAGCCGGATTGTGAAACCGCCCTGGCTGATCTCAGACGGGTATAAAAAACCCTGTATGGGACGCAAGGCGGTTATTGAACCGCTGCAAATATGATGGGTGCTGCCTTTTAATTTTTTACTTCCACTGCATTTTTCCCGAAGGAAAACGGAGGCCTGTAATACGTAAAAAGAGCTTCGCTCCCAAGTGATAGGTGTTGGTTCAAATTTGCGCGTGCGTCGACATACAGGGTTTATTGTCTGATGCCTGGTTTAATGTGTCAATTCCTGCAATAAAAGTCAAGTGAAAAATGGCAAGGGTCTTAATATTTTTTTGAAGGGAGGTGTTCCATCCGATGATTTCCAAATTACGCCTGCTATTTCTGCTGGGCGCGCTCTGGGCGGCTGCGGCCCCGGCAGCGGAAAACCAGGTGCTCAAAATCACCATTGAGGGCGACATCAATCCGATTTCTGCGGCATTCATTGAAACGAACATCGACAAGGCATCGGCCGGGCAGTATGAATGTCTGCTCATCCAAATGGATACACCGGGCGGACTGCTTGAATCGACCAAGTCCATCGTTAAAAAGATGATGAGCAGCCCCGTTCCGGTGGTCGTGTACATCGCGCCGGCCGGATCGGGCGCAGTGTCCGCCGGCGTGTTCATCACGCTGGCTGCCCATATCGCTGTCATGGCGCCGGGCACAAACATCGGCGCCGCCCATCCAGTCAGCGTCGGATCCGGCCAGGCGGACACCTCAGCGGTAATGAGCCACAAGGTGACCAACTGGGCCTCGGCTTGGATCCGCGGCATCGCGGAAAAGCGCGGCCGCAACGCCGATTGGGCGGAAAAAGCGGTGCGTGAAAGTGTGGCCATTACTGAGACGGAGGCTTTGCAGAAGAACATCATCGATGGAATCTGCAGCACCCAAGACAGTCTTTTGCTCTGGCTGGAAGGACGCACCCTGACGCTGGAAAAAAAATCCCTGACGCTGCACACCCGCGGCGCCGTCGTGGTGGTGGAGGAAATGAATTGGCGCCATCGGCTGTTGTACAAGATATCCAATCCCACCATCGCCTATATCCTGATGATGCTTGGGTTTTATGGGCTTTTTTTCGAACTTTCCAATCCCGGCGCCGTTTTGCCTGGTGTGGTGGGCGGCATTTTCATTATCCTGGCCTTCTTTGCTTTGCAAACATTGCCCTTGCGCGCAGCCGGCCTGGCGTTGATACTTTTTGCCGTCATTCTGTTTATTCTGGAGGTCAAAGTGACCAGCTACGGCGTACTATCCATCGGAGGTGTGATCGCCATGTTCTTGGGTTCCATCATGCTGTTTGATGAAGCGCCCGGCTTTCCGGTCAAAGTGGACTGGCGGGTGGCCATCACCGTCACCCTGGCGACAGCCGCTTTTTTTGTCTTTGCTCTGGGCATGGCTCTCAAGGCGCGCTTGAGCAAGCCGACGACCGGGCAGGAGGGACTGGTCGGTGAAATCGGTGTCGCGCTTTCCGACATCCAGGGCCGGGGCAACGTCAAAGTGCACGGAGAGATCTGGGCGGCGTACAGCGAAGAGGCGATCCGGCGGGAGGAGCCGATTCAGGTGGTCGCTGTGGAAGGCATGATTCTCAAAGTGAGCAAACTGAAATCATAAAACATAAGGAGGCAACTATGGTCATCCAGCCGTTTGTCATTCTGATCATTCTGTTGGTTCTGCTGCTGTCCAGCGCCATCAAAGTGCTGCGCGAATACGAGCGCGGCGTCGTTTTCCGCTTGGGACGTCTGGTCGGTGACCGCGGTCCCGGCATCATCTTGCTCATTCCTCTGGTCGACCGCATGGTCAAAGTAAGTTTGCGGACGCACACCATGGACGTGCCCTCCCAGGACATCATCACCAGGGACAACGTCTCTGTCAAGGTCAATGCTGTGCTCTATTTCCGCGTACTCTATCCGAGCAAAGCGGTCGTAGAGGTCGAAGACTATTTTTACGCCACCTCGCAGTTGGCGCAGACTACTCTGCGGTCGGTTTTAGGTCAGGCGGAGTTGGACGAACTGCTTTCCGCCCGCGATAAAATCAATCAGGATCTGCAAGTCATCATCGACTCGCACACTGATCCCTGGGGCATCAAGGTGAGCATGGTCGAAGTCAAACACGTGGACCTGCCGGCGGAGATGCAGCGCGCCATGGCGCGCCAGGCGGAGGCTGAACGGGAACGTCGCGCCAAAATCATTCATGCGGAAGGAGAGTTCCAGGCTTCGCAGACGCTGGCCAACGCCGCAGAGATCATCGCCACCCATCCGCAGGCCCTGCAACTGCGTTATCTGCAGACGCTCTCGGAAATCGCTACGGAAAACAATTCCACCATCGTGTTCCCGTTGCCCATTGATCTGATAAAGCCGTTGGTCGGAACCCTGCCCGCAGGAAAATAAAATGAACCTTGATGCCCTGCGCGCGTTCTTTCCGGTCACGATCGACCATGTTTTTATGAACCACGCTGCAGAGTCGCCAAAATCCACGCTTGCTATTGACGCGGTGAATCGTTATCTCGCGGATGCGTCGTTCGGCGACTTGTATGAAGATCGATGGATCAGGCGTAAGGAGGAGGTTCGCGGCATGGCGGCCGACCTCATTCGCGCGCACGCGGATGAGGTCGCCTTCATCGACAACGTCAGCACCGGCGCCATGCTCGTCGCTCAGGGGTTGACTTGGCGACCCGGGGATAACCTGGTGACCAATGCCAATCAATTCCCAGCGAATGTGTTCCCCTGGTTGAATCTGCGCCGCAAACAGATCGATGTGCGGACGCCGATTCTGCCACGGTCGGAGCAGGCCTATTCAACTCTGTTCTCCGCTGTCGATCAACACACACGGCTTATCGCACTCAGCTTTGTCGAATACGACAACGGCTTTCGCTATGATCTGCCGCGCATAGGAGAATTTTGCCGCGAACGCGACATCCTCTTCTTTGTCGACGCGGTGCAGGGTCTCGGCGCCATGCCGCTGGATGTACGGGCGGCCGGGATCAGTTTTTTGGCGACCTCTGGACATAAATGGCTGCTGGGGCCGAGCGGACAGGGCTTTTTATACATCCAGCGATCGCTGATGGAGCGTTTGGAGGTGCTGCCGTTAAGCTGGCTCAGTTTTGAAACGCCGTTCGATTTCAGCAACTATGAACGTCCCATGTTGAGCTCTGCCGCTCGTTTTGAGGGCGGCACTTCCAACCTCATGGGAATCGCCGCCCTAGGCGCCGGGCTCGAGCTGATCTTGCAAACAGGCGTGACCGCGATCTCGCAACGCATCCTTGCATTGACCGATCTGCTTATCGAAGGCCTGGCCAGACGGGGTTTCCTCATCGACGGCTGCCTGACTCCGACAAACCGGTCTGGAATCGTCGCCTTCCGTCATCCGGATATTCCTACGGAAAAGTGGCAGGCGCGTCTGAATGAAAACCGCGTCATCGTATCCCAGCGCAACAACCATATCCGCCTTTCTCCACATTTCTATAACAGCGAAGCGGAGGTGGAACATTTTTTATCCGTACTGGATTAATTGACTATGACTGTTTTTTATCGTAGGATGTGTCTATTTACACTGTTCTGCCTTGCCGGATCCGCGGGGGCGCAGATGGGGCTGGTTTATGATGAATTACTGCAGCCGCCTGATTGGAGCGCCCGCGCAGCCGCTATGGGCGGAGTCGGGACCGCTCTGCCCGGCTCCGCCGCCGGCGTCTACAATCCGGCTGCACTTGCCGTGGATGCGCGTCTCGGCGTCCTGCTGTGCATGCAACACAAATCCGCTTCATCGACACTGGAGCCGTCCGCCGGTTCCCAGCTTCGTTCCTATACCCTGGACCATGACGGACAGAACGGTTTGAATTTTGCCTCATTTTCACTGCCGGTTGCCATCGGCGAATATCCTTCCGCCGTCTCTCTCTCTCTGTACAATCTATCGAACCTGCAGGCGGCTTATACCTGGAAGCCCGAAAAGCCGGAAGCGGGGTACACGCAGGAAACTTTTATCAAACGAAAGGGTGCGCGCTATGGACTCGCTACGGCGTTCAGTTTTTCTCCGTTCCGCGATTTTTATCTCGGCGCCAGCCTCACCCTGCAGCAGGGGGGACAAAAGATCGATACCGCCTATGTGGAACAATTGGCCTCCACCCGCCGGGTCTCGCGCACTGGCTGGGAGAACCGCTTTTCCGCAATGACGGTGGCCTGGGGCTATCTGTGGCGGCCGCATCCCCGCTGCAGCATCGGACAGCGGATGACCTTTCCCTATCGTCTGTCCCTGTCTGACATCGAGTTCGTCAGCCCCTCCAGCCGACGAGAATTCAGTGAAAAAATAAATCTCGATATGCCCATCACCGTAAACACCGGAGCGGTTTGGCGTCCTTTTCTGAACTGGCTGCTCATCTTTGATTATCGCCGTAATCCATGGAATCAGCTGAGCGGCCGGTGGGGCGGCAACGACATGACGTTGGACTACAGCAACGCGCATTCCTATCATTTCGGCGTTGAGGGATCGCTGCCGACCGTCCTGGGGCGCGTTTCTTTGCGCGGCGGCTATCGGATCATCCCTCGACAACTCTATGAATTTGACGCGGATCATCCCGGCCAACGTGGAAAACAGATTCGCGCTGCCGGACTGACCGGCGGCATAGGATTTTCGGCTGCATCGTGGGGCATGGATCTGGCGCTGACGCGGGACAGCGTCTCTTTTCCATCTGATTGGTATTTCATCGGCAGTTCACCTGTCTCCATCCGGCAGTCGATCTTTCATCTTTTAGCCAACTTACAATATTTTTTATGAACAGCAACAAAATTTTTTGCGGCCCGGCAGGCTGGCACTATGACGACTGGCAGGGTGTGGTCTATCCGGCGGTGAAAAATAAAAACTTTTCCGAGCTGTCTTTTCTCACCCGCTATGTAAACACAGTGGAGATAAACGTAACGTTCTATCGCATTCCGAGCCCTGAACAGGCACAAGCGTGGGTGCAGCAGAGCGCCGCACATCCTGAATTTTTATTCACGGTAAAAGCCTGGCAGGGTTTTACCCATGAACCCGCCGCTCCGGCCGCCGATCGGCTCGATGCCTTCAAACGCGTCCTCGATGCGCTGCAGACGTCAGGCCGGTTGGGCGCTGTGCTGATTCAGTACCCCTGGCGATTCAAACGTACGGATGAAAATTGGCAGCGCGTTCAAGCGTTGGCGGCGCAGCTCAGCGGCTATGGCGCCAGCGTGGAATTCCGTCACAACAGCTGGGACGATCCTGTGGTGTTGGCAGCGCTCACGGATCGCCAGATCGGCTGGGTGAATGTCGATCAACCGATCATCGGAGCTTCCATAGCTCCCGGTGACCACGTCACCTCATCGATCGGCTATGTCCGGCTTCATGGACGAAATTACCAGAACTGGTTCAACGAACGGGCTGGACGAGATCAACGGTATGATTACCTGTATCAGAAGGCCGAGTTGACCGAATGGGCGGAGCGCGTCCGTTCCATCGCCGGCCGCTGCGAACAAACGTTTGTTATTTTCAACAACCATTTCCGCGGTCAAGCGGTGGTAAACTGCCTGCAGCTGACTGCCGTGGTGTTGAAAAAAAAGGTGGCTGTTCCAGACTCGTTGCTCCTCCATTACCCCGGTTTGCAAGAGATCGCCGACCGGTCTGGATCCACTGCGGCCCTGTCACTTTTTGACTGAGCCCTGAATCCTTTTCCGCTCTGCGCCATCTATATATTACAGACAATAAGGAGGTTTATGGATACATGGGGCATTGTTGCGATTCTTGCGGTCTGGTATGTACTCAACCGCTATATTTTACCGAAGCTTGGGGTTCCGACCTGAATGTCCGGAGCCTGCGATCTTTCGGAGAAAGATCCAAATAAAGTAAAGAGCGAGAAATAGAGGGACGGATATGCCGATTTACGAATACCGTTGCACGCAGTGCGGCCATGCTTTCGAGGCGTTTCAAAGAATGGGCGCGGACGGTCAGGATTTAACCTGTCCTAAATGCCAGGCGCCCAAACCGGAAAAAATCTTTTCCTCTTTCGCCGCATCTTCCGCCGCCGGCGGCCTGAACGCAGGCGGCGCCTCACTCTCAGGATGCGGCGGAAGCACCGGCTTTTCTTGAGCATCCTGATAACGGATGGTCATCCGTTGGTCTGCATGGCATTTTACAAATAGGTTTTGCCCTTGCAGCGCAGGGCGAAGCGGTAGGCGCTTCGTATCGCTGAGCGCTCCCAGGGGTCGTTGAAAAGGAAGGTCTGTTTGCCAGGCAAAAAAAATACGATTGTCGTTGTCGGCGGCAACGATGCAGGTCTTGCCGCAGCAGGACGCATTCGGCGGCTGGCGCCCGATATGGATGTAATGGTTATCGAAAAAGGTCCTTATCTCGCGTACGCCTCGTGTGCATTGCCGTATTATATCTCTGCGCAGGTTCCTCCGTCTGCGGTGCAAGGCATGAGTGCTGAGGAGCTGCTGAAAAAGCGTTCGCTGAAAGCCCTGACCTCGCATACGGTCGTTGAAATCAGAATGAAAGAAAGAACCATTTGGGTGCACGACGAATCCTCTGCAAGCGGCAGAGAGCTGCCATTTCATAAACTGGTCTTGGCCACCGGCGCCCGAGCGATCATGCCCGACGAGCTCGTGAGTGCGTCCAACGCCTTTACGCTGCGCAGCTTTGCCGACGCACTCAGGCTGCGAAGTTACATTGAAAGAGAAAGGCCGCGCAACGCTTTGGTGGTCGGAGGAGGATTGGTCGGCTTGGAAGTCGCTGAAGCTTTGCAAAAGGCCGGCCTGAGCATCATGCTGGTTGAAGCCTCACCCGTTCTGGCTGGTCTGCCGCAAGCGCTGGCAGCGCCTCTGTCGGATCACATCCGCTCAGCCGGCGTTCAGTTTCATCTGAACACAACGATCGGCAAGTGGCATAAACAGGGCGACCGGATTACGGGGTATCAAAGAAACGGCGCTAATGAGGTGCAGCCGGTGGATCTGGTTTTTATCTCCACCGGCATTCAGCCGGAAACGGAATTAGCCGTCAAAGCAGGGGTGCGGCTGGGAGCGAGCGGCGCCATCGAGGTGAACGCCTATCAACAGACCAACAAAGCCGATATTTATGCAGTGGGGGATTGTTGCGAGACGGTACATCTCGTGAGCGAAAAAAAAAGTTGGCTGCCCTTTGCCGGCGTTGCTGCGAGGCAGGGGAGGGCGGCTGGAAGCAATTTGACTGGTCATAGCGCTCGATTCCCTGGAGCGCTGGGCACGCGACTGCTGCGTTGCTTTGGCATGGAGCTGGGGCGAACGGGACTCAACCTGGCTGAAGCCCTCGCCAATGGATTTTCGCCAACAGAGACAGTCATTCATCAGGCGGACAAGCCCGAGTATATGACAGATCATCAGCTGATTTCGCTGTCGGTGATTTGGGATAAATACAGTAAACAGCTTTTAGGCGGCGCCCTGCTGGGCGGCCTGGGAGCAGGGGTTCGTCTGAACCTGTTGGCGATCGCCCTGCAGGCAAAAATGACCATCAAGGATCTGCCGAACCTGGATCTAGGTTACACTCCGGTCATCAACCACATGATGGATCCTCTGCACATCGCAGGCAACGCTGCTATGAAATCTAAGAGAGAGAAAAGATGAACAGGAAAAATTGGATCAAGCCGGCGCTCGGATTGCTTCTGGGCGGTCTGGCGGGCTTTGCTTACTATTATTTTATCGGCTGCCGCAGCGGCGCATGCCCCATCACCGGCAATCCGCTTATCAGCACCGCCTATGGCTCGCTGTTAGGCGGCCTGATGACCGTTGGCAAATGAGCAGCCGACTTTACCGCCGTCGTTCACACCAGGGGGTATCATCACACTTTGTCACTTGATTTTCCCCTCTAAAAACGGCACTTCAAATACCTTTTCATGCATCACCGGTCCATGCCCGAAATAGCCGTCCTCGCCGAATAGTTCTCCATGATCTGAAGTCACGGTGATATAGGTATTGACCGGCGCCAGATCATAAAGCCGCTCAAAAAGTCCATCGAGATAGGAAATAGCCGCAACCTGCCGCTGTCGCAACTCAGCCATTTTAACCTGGTCAAAAAACGGCTCCGTTTTTTGACCGCTGGTCTCTGCATCCAGATGATCATCCAGATGTTTAAAGATACCGTGCACCCCATGAAGTTTCGGCCATTCGTTCTCCGTTTCCTCAGGCAGCGCATAAGGATAATGGGTTTCTCCCACATTCAACAGATAAAAGTGGGGCTGGCCGCCTTCAAATGTTATCGCATCGAGCATTGCGGAAAAATCATTGTGCTTTTCCATTAAACGAAAACTGTTAAAACCCACATTAAGGGGAGTTGCAGGATTCAACACCGGCAAAGAAACCATGGCGTGGGTTTGATAGCCCAGGTTGGTCTGCATAAAGGGCGGAAGAAAGAGTTGCGGTACCAGGCTTTTGAACTCAAAGCAATCCACCCCGAAGCGTTCATTAAATTTAATAAAGTCATTTTTATAGTAATCCGAAGCGAATACCTGTTTCGGGCTGGTATGGGGCATAAGCCCGCACAGAAGGTTGTAATGGGAGGGAGCGGTCCACGAAGCGTAAGAGTAACGTTTCTGAACCGGAGCCAATTTTTGCATAAAAATCGGCCTGGCTTGGACAAAAGTGTCGAAGCGACAGCTGTCTAAAATAATCAGCAGATAATGGTTTGGTTTAAGCGTATTTTTTTTGATCATCGGCCTTTGTATCAACGGTTCGTTATCGGCCGTTTTTTTTCTCAATGCCATATGCCACTCCGTCGGCTGTTTGTCGATGGATTTGTCCGTTTTCTCTTTATACAGACAAACTCATGCTGGTGCGCATCAAAATTCCATCTGATAGCGAGCGAGGAAATTCCGGCCGGGTTCGACAACGATCAGGCCCCGGTTGGTCGCCAGGTGGTTGCGAAAGGCTTTGTCGGTGACATTCTCGATGCCGATCATAAGGCGGCCGGACAAGCCGCCAATGCATACGGGCCGGCTGTTGAAATAAAGGTCATAATATACATATCCATTCGTGGTCAATTCACCCGCAGCCACGCGTGTCTGACGATCGTAAGCGCTCGCAGCGAGCTCTAAAGTGCCGGCGCCTGTCGCCTGCCATTGAGCCGTGATGCCGCCGTGCAGAGGCGGAATCTGACTTAAAGGTTGACTCAGGCGCAGATCCTGTCCGTGCACATAAGAGGCATGCAGCCGCACGGAGATTTTTTCCCAGGGAACCACTGTTGCGCTGACTTCACCGCCGGCAAGGGCTGCTTTGCCGATATTGGCTTTCAACAGCGCGCTGCGGCCCTCATAGGAACCAGGGATCTCTGCGATCATATTCAATAGACGATTGTAAAAAATATTAGCCCCAGCCTGCAGGGAGCCGCTGAACAGCCGCACGCCCGCATCAAAAAAATGGCCGTTTTCTGGATCGAGCTCCGGATCGCCGACTTTGACCAGGTTGCCGGAATCGATGTACTGATAGCGTTCTTCCAGATAGGGCGAACGGAATGAGCGTGCGAGGTTGACCGTGAGATCCACGGCCGGCAGCAGACGATAAAGCAGGCCGAGATTAGCGCTCCAGGACCGGTCCGAGGCTTTTTCCGCTTGCCATAGAACGCTCTGGCCTGCAGGCGTTTCATCGCGAACGCCGTCCGTGATCTCGTACAAAGGATTCAACCCCTCTTCGTTTTCCACTTGAATTACATCATAACGTCCGCCCAGCGTGACCTGCCATTTCGATTGTTGCGGCGACCATTCATATTGACCGAACAACCCCATGCTGCGATAGTAGGCGTCCGGCAACGGCAGGTCGCCGAGAGTTTTATAGGTGGTTTTTTGAACAGCGCCGGTGGTCGGATTCAGCACTTCGATTTTGCTCTCCCGACTGCGATACCCTTCATACTTTTTCTGCCACACATCCACACCCGCGATGAGATGATGAGGAGAACCCCAGTGCCAGTTGCTCTGCATCTGCATTCCATGGATTTTATGAACCGCTCCAGGGGAAATTTTCAGAACCGACACTCGTCTGGCCGGTTGCCCGCCTGAGGCGGGCAACTGGTTAACCAGATGTGGAATATTCTCAACATCGCGGAGAATATCCTGATAGAAATATTTAATCATGGTCTTCAGGCAGTGAGAGGACAGGTCGTGGATCTGATATTCCGCACTGTAAAGCGTTCGATCCTCTTTAGGATAACGCACATCGGCGTTGACCGGAAAAATCGGATATCCACCCGGCACACCGACATCCACTGCATGGTAGCGCTGATAGTTGAAGAACAGTTCACTCTTCTGTCCCGGCCGCCAGCCCAGCCGGGCGATGGCGCTGTGGTCCTGATACTGGCTGTTCAGGTATCCTGCCGGCGTACGGGCGTCATCGGCCTTGCGCAGCATACCCGAGGCATAGACATGCCAGCGCTGTGAACCGGCATGGAGCGACAGTTTACCCAATCCCGACTGGTTGACAGAGGCAAATCCGCCCACCACGCCGAATTTCACATAGGGCTGGTCTTGATACCAGCCGTCCTTGGTAATGATGTTGATCACGCCGCCCATGGCGCCGGATCCATACAGCGAAGAGGCGGCGCCTTTGATGACCTCAATCCGTTCGATATCATTCACGTCGATCATAGACAATCCGGCTGCGAGATCGTTGGCGGTGTCAATGCGATTGCCGTCCACCAGTGCCACCACATGGTTGCGAGACAGGCCGCGGACATTGGGGGTGGTGCCCCAGATTCCATCCCGGCCAAGGCTTAAACCCGGTTCACTCTGCAGAGCATTGGTGATCGAGATGGGCGCCGAACGATCGATCTGCTCAGCGCGCACCACGGTGATCGGCAGCGCCACATCGCGAAGTGGCCGGTCCGATTTGGTGCTGGTGACCATGACGTCGGAATAATTCAACAGCACCGGAGACAGCGTGAAAGTCAACTCCTGGATGGAATCAGGGGCAACCATGACCGACCGACGTTCCGGCTCGTAGCCGATAAAGGAGACGACGAGGGTATATTCGCCCGGCTGAAGTTGGGCAAAGGAAAACCGACCCTCTTGGTCGGTGACCACGCCGCGGTACCTGTTTGCCAGATGCACATTAGCGCCGGCCAAAGGCCGATTTTGCTGTTGGTCCAAGACCCTTCCGGAAAGTTCGCTTTCAGCATAAGCCGGAAGACAAATCATAAAAAGTAAATATATCCAATGACGCATAGCAGAACTCCTTATAAAGTTACAGGAAAAGCGGGGCGATGAAACGCGTGAGCCACGCCAGCCAGATGGCCAGAAACAGCGAAAGGGCCGAGGCCAGAAGAGTTTTGCGCATTCCCAATTCTCTCACCATGATGCCAAAGGTGGCCAGGCAGGGCAGATAAAACAGAATGAAAACTGTAAACACCATGATCTGCACCGGCGTCATCACCGTCAGCACCTCAGTGGTTCCAAGGGACTGAAACAGCATGAGCATGGACAATTCTTTTCGCAGCACTCCGAAGATAATCGTCAATCCGACCTTTTCCGGCAAATCCAGCAACCGGGTAAGGGGAGAAAACATTCGGTTGATCCCCTCTTGCCAGTGCAGCCATTCGGTGATGCTGAGAAAGAGGCTGCCCAAAATCAACAACGGCCAGGCGATGACGATAAAATCCTTGATGCGCAGCCAGGTTTTAGCCAAAACAACTTTTACGCCGGGCGCTTGAAAGGCCGGTATCTCCATGATCATGCCCGGCGTTTCTTCCGGGGAAAGGCGTGAAAGAACTAAGCCGATGCCCAGAATGATCACTATATTTAAAAGCAACAGCCAGAAGGCGTAGGCGCCGCCCAAATAAAAACCCACCAATCCAAGGATTAGGGTCATGCGCGCTGAGCAGGGTACGAACAGCGCCAGAGTGGAAGCGATGAAGCGGTCTCTTGGTCGGGTAATGATGCGAGTGGCCATGACCGCCGGAACGGTGCAGCCGTATCCCAACAAAAGAGGGATGATCGCGGTTCCATGCAATCCCAAACGGTGCATGATTCCATCGGTTAAAAATGCCATGCGCGGAAGGTAGCCGATGTCCTCGATGAGCGCCATCAGGAGCAAAAATGGAAAGAGATACGGCAGAACGATCGAAACGCCGCCGGAAAATCCTTGCAGCAGGCTGTTCAGCAAGTGATAGGTGAAGGAATCAACCGACCAGTGCAGAGCCATCTGATCACTCAACGATTGAAAAAACGCCAGAATGGGCGTTTCGAGAAACGCGCCGAGTTTAAAGACGCTGACGAACAGGAGGTACAGAACCGCCAGCATGATCACATAGCCGACGATCGGATGCATCAACAGATCGTCTATCCGGTCACGCCAAAGGCTGGAGGAGCGACTGCCCACGCGAGCCACTTCTTCGAACAGCTCCATGCTTTTGGCATGGCGCTCCGCCGAGATCACCTGATCAGAGGGTTGGCCATGGGCCTCTTCCAGCATCTGTTGATAAACCTTGATTTTTTCTACGGCGCCGGGTAGTCGTTTTTCAGCCAGGTCCAGATAGTAGGGATCGTGTTCGAGCAATTTGATGGCCAGAAGTCTGGGTTTGTCAAAATCCAGACCACATTGCTTCATCCAATCGACCACGGAGCGGATGGCGGTTTCTACGTGTTTACTCATGGTGATGGGATGCATTGGAGATATGGAGCGGGCATATTTCACAGAGCGGGTGAACAGGGTCTCAACGCCGATGCCTTTGGAAGCGATGGTGGAAAAAACCGGCGCACAGAGAAGGGAGGATAGGCGTTCTCCGTCGATCTCGACGCCTTTGCGTTGGGCTTCATCGATCATGTTCAGACAGAGCACCATGGGCAGGCCCAACTCTGCCATTTGCAGGGTCAGTTCCAGACTGCGGCACAGAAGCGATGCATCGACCACATTGACAACCAGATCGATTTTTTCGAACAGCAGAAACTGCTTAGCCGCCTCGGTAGCCGGGTCGATGGCGGTGAGAGAATACAGGCCCGGAAGGTCGATCAGTTCAATGGTCTGATCGCCTATTTGAACCAGACTGCTGGTGAACGAAACCGTGGCGCCGGCAAAATTAGTCGAGATCGAGCGATAGCCGGCCACCTGATTGAATAACGTGCTCTTGCCGCAATTAGGTTGCCCGATCAGCACCAACCGCAGACAGGGGGCGGAGGAAGAATTTTTCATGATAGCGTCGTCACTCGGACAAATATGTGGGCCGCCATGCAGCGGCTGAGGGCGATGTCCGCCTGATTGACAGTCAACAGCAGGGGGCCGCCCAGAACCGCATTCCGCTTCAGTCGGACGATGTCGCCCACATGCAGGCCGACTTGTTGCAGCCGCTGGCGAAGCCCCCATCCTCCGGAGAATGCCACGATCGTTGCCGCTTGTCCGACTTTTAATTGGTTCAACGTCGGCAGAATCTTTTCTTCACGCATCATAAGACGAGTTCTACTATTTTAGCATGCATTCCACACAGGGCGTGCCGTCGGAATACGCCCTAGCGCATTCACGAACCTCACGGATGAATTGACCATGTTTTTTAGGACACTGTCTGACCAAATAGAGAAAGCGCATCAGCGCCGAATAGGTCTCAGCGCTGATTAAATGTTCGATCTTGCAAGCATCCTGTTCTGCGATCGCTTTATCAAGTCCAAGAATGTCCGTCAATAAATCTTCAACCGCCTGATGCCTGAGCGTCAAATGGTGCGCCAGTCGACGCCCCTTGACAGTGAGTACGATATGTCCATAGGCTTCATGGGCAATGAGATCTTTTTTAGCCAGTTGACTCAGAGCGATGGATACGCTGGAACGGGTCACCCCGCGGCGTTCAGCGATATCTTTGACGCGAGCCACCTTGTTTTCATCTTCCAGAGCCGCGATGATCTCGATGTACTCCTGGGTGACGGTGTCATGAGGTAAATTCATGAACGACCTCGAGTTTGATGCATAAAACATTGTTAGAGATATAAACTTAATCACTTTTCGGCAGAAAAACAAGCCTAATTTTTCCAATCACACAACCTGCTTGACTAAATCCTCGCTTCTGACTATATTAGCCTGCGTTTTCGCTGCTCCTTTGCGGCCGAAACCGCACCACTGTTCATGATTATGATGGTGTCAACTACAGCATGAATCCCTACTCCAGACCTATGCTTTTTCACCCGACCCTGCGACTTGTCCTTGCCTGTTCTCTTGTATTCATTTTTCCCCGCGCCGGTTTAACCCTTGTCGACATCGCCTCGCTGCATCATAACGACGCGTCAGGAGCGCCGCTAGCGCCCTATCGAATCGGCCAGAGGGTGGAGGTGGCCGGTGTGGTGACGGCGGGAACCAACCTGTTCACCACCACCTATTGCGATGTTTACATTCAGGACGCCACGGGCGGCATCAATCTCTACGCAGACTCGCCTTGGTCCACAGCGCTTCAGATCGGCGACAGCGTTCGCGTCGACGGCGTGATCCGCCATTTTCGCGGACTGACGGAGATCAGCATGCCGATGACCATCGATGTCCTTGGCAAAGCTAAAATCATTCCAGCGCCACTGCTGCTGACTTGTGATCAGGCGGCAAATAGTTTTTCCCAAGATTCGACTGAACCGAATGAAAGCCGGCTGATCCGCCTCAACCGGGCCCGAGTAACCGCTGGTTCGGCTCCCACCTTGACCATCAGCGATCAGACCGGTCAGTGTCTGCTTTACCTCGATGCGGATACGAAGCTGCAGGTCCCACAAGGTACGTTCGATGTCATTGGCATCCTGAAACAGTACGACACAACAATGCCCTATACTGATGGTTATGAGATCGTACCCCGCTTTGCCGGTGATCTGATCCTTCATTCAGGCCCTGTTTTTGCAAGTGAACCGGAGGAAGTCGCCATCACGCCGCAAACCGTCGATTTTTACTGGCAGACCGCCGATGCGGCCAGCGCCTCGATTAAATACAAAAACCGCACCTCCTGGGAGTGGCAAAGTTATGGTGATTCCTCATCTGTGCAGGAGCATCATCTGTCGCTGTCCAACCTGCTGCCGGCCACCATCTATGACGCCTACATGGTCTGCAGCGATGCTGCGGGATCCAGTTCGAGCCGCCGCTTCGCCTTTTGCACTGCCTCAGCCCGCTCCAGCGGCACTATTGAGGTTTGGTTCAATCAATCAGTCAACCCAACCTTAGCCCATCCGGACACGGCGAACGGGTCAGTGGATCTGGCGGCTAAATTGATCGAACGGATCGATCAAGCCCGACACAGTTTGGATGTGTGTTTCTATAATTTAAGCCATTCGGAGCTCACCGAGGCCATCGGCCGGGCGAAAAACAGAGGGGTTTCTGTTCGTCTGATTTACGATTACGATCCAGATAAGCCGAACGAGGAAAAGCCTTCCATCAGCCGGCTGCAACAGGTATACCATGTTCCCGTGATCAGCGACCGGTTTGGCCAGAACAGCGGCACTGGCTTAATGCACAACAAGTTTGTCATCATCGATCATCGCGATCATGACAACGCTTTGGACGATTACCTGTGGGTCGCCTCTGCCAATGGCACCCTCCACGGGGCTGTTCTCAACGCTGAAAACGGCCTATGCATTCAGGATGAGGCGCTTTGTGCCGCCTATACCGCCGAGTTTGACGAGATGTGGGGGGACGGAGATGAAATGGCGGACGCAACCCGCAGCCGGTTCGGCGAGCGTAAGACCGATAACACGCCGCATCGGTTCTGCGTCAACGGCGTGTGGATCGAACAATATATGAGTCCATCGGATCAAACCGAAGCGGCCATTGTCCAATCCATCCGATCCGCTCAGCAGTCTCTCTACTTTTGTATTTACTCCTTTACCAGCATGCCGATTCTATATGCTTTGGAAGAGCGTTTCCGCCGGTCTCCAGGTTTCGGCCTGGCCGGCGTTTTTGACGCAGAGGCAAACGAAGATAGATACAGCGTGTATTCCCGCATGGCCGGCATCGGCGCCTCGGCTTGGTCGCCTCCTGCGGATGTCTGGCTGGAACAGTCGCCCTACCTTTTGCACCACAAGTATTTGATTGTGGATGCAGGCGGAGAAAATCCAAAGGTGATCACCGGCAGTCATAACTGGAGCTATAGCGCGGAGCATGGCAACGATGAGAATGTGCTGATCTTTCACAGCCGTACGTTGGCCAATCAATACCTCCAAGAATTTTCCATGCGCTATCAGGAAGCAGGGGGGCAGGCGGCGTTGCTGACGCCTGTGGCAGCCAAGGAAATCGCCGCTGGGCCGGCAACCTGGAGGTTGATAGGCAATTATCCCAATCCTTTCAACAGTTCCACCCGGATCCTCTACCATCGACCGGAGCAGGATCGCACTGACCGTACTGCGTTTCTGTACGATGTTGCGGGACGGCTTGTTCGCACCCTGGAGCTTTCGCCTCAGGGAAATGAGGTCGCCTGGAATGGCGCCGATGATTCGGGCCGGTCCGTCGCCTCCGGCGTGTACATGGTCCGCATCGCAGGCCACCCGGGCGTAGTAAAAATGTTGCTCATACGATGAGGAAAAAAGTATGAAGATGAAAGCCTTGGTCAAAAAGAGCCGGGAGCCTGGATTGTGGATGGAAGAAGTCCCGGCGCCGATTTGCGGCAACAACGATCTATTGATCAAAATCACCCACACCGCCATCTGCGGCACTGACCTACACATCTATAAATGGGATGAATGGTCGCAGCGCACCATTAAGCCTCCGCTGGTGATCGGCCACGAGTTTGTCGGTGTGGTGGTTGAAAAGGGAATCAATGTCTCCGGATATGAGGTCGGCGAGCGGGTGTCCGGCGAGGGACATATCGTCTGCGGAGTCTGTCGCAGCTGCCGCGCCGGCCGCAGGCATCTGTGCACCAATACCATAGGCATCGGGGTAAACCGGGACGGCTGTTTTGCCGAGTATCTGGCCCTGCCGGCGACCAACGCCTGGCACGTACATCCTGCGATCCCGTCAGAAATCGCCGCCTTCTTTGATCCTTTCGGAAATGCCACGCATTCCGCCCTCTCCTTTGACATCGTGGGTGAAGATGTTCTCATCACCGGGGCGGGACCCATCGGCCTGATGGCCGTGGCCATCTGCCGTCATGTCGGCGCACGCAATATCGTCCTCACCGACGTCAACGACTACCGGTTGAGCCTGGGGAAAAAGATGGGCGCCACGCGCGTGGTCAATGTGGCTGAAGGATCCATTGAGCAGTGTCGAAAAGATCTGGCTATGGTCGGATTCGATATCGGGCTGGAGATGTCCGGCAATCCACGTGCATTTGAATCCATGCTGGAAAACATGTATCATGGCGGCCGCATCGCTCTGCTGGGCATTTTACCGGCGAGCACTCAGATCAACTGGGATCAGGTTATTTTCAAAGGGCTGCACATCAAAGGCATTTACGGACGGGAAATTTTTGAAACCTGGTACAAGATGCAAACCATGCTGCAAAGCGGGCTGAACATATCGCCGGTGCTGACCCATCAACTCAAATTCGCTGATTTTCAAAAGGGCTTTGACGCCATGCTCTCCGGCAAGTGTGGCAAAGTGGTGCTAACCATGGAGTGAATCATGTACGGACAAATCAAACAGGACCTCATCGCCGCGCTGGACGAGATTCGTCAATCAGGCCTGTATAAGCACGAACGCGTTCTCTCTTCCAGCCAGGGCGCAATGATCAGCGTGCAGGGCGGCGCAGCGGTGCTGAACTTTTGCGCCAACAACTATCTGGGACTTGCCAGCCATCCCACGGTGATTGACGCGGCGCAGAAGGCGATGCAGCGATGGGGATATGGACTTTCATCAGTACGCTTTATCTGCGGCACGCAGGAAGGACACAAACAATTGGAGGAAAAGATGTCCCGATTCCTGCAGACCGAGGATACGATTCTTTATGCCGCCTGCTTTGACGCCAACGGCGGTGTGTTTGAACCGTTCATGGGCGCCGACACCTGTATTCTCACCGATGCACTCAACCATGCCTCCATCATAGACGGCATTCGTCTGGCCAAAGCTCAGCGGCTGATCTATCAGCATGCGGATATGGCGGATCTGGAAAAGAAATTACAGGAAAGCAAGAGCTCGCGTTACCGACTGATCGCCACAGACGGTGTTTTCAGCATGGATGGAGACATCGCCCCCTTGCAGGCCATCTGCGATCTGGCTGATCGCTATGATGCACTGGTCATGGTGGACGACAGCCATGCCACAGGATTTTTAGGCAGAACCGGCCGCGGCAGCATCGAGCATTGTCGCGTGATGGGCCGCGTCGACTTGATCACCACCACCTTTGGCAAAGCCTTGGGAGGCGCCATGGGCGGGTGCGTGTCCGGACGCAAAGAGATGATCGAATATCTCAGACAAAAAAGCAGACCCTATCTGTTCTCCAACAGCCTTTCACCGATGGTGGTCGGCGCCACGCTGGCGGTCTTGGAGCTTCTGTCCGCCAATACGGAATTGCGCGACCGTCTGGAGAGCAATACGCTTTACTTCCGCCAACGAATGACCGCTATGGGATTTGATATCAAGCCCGGGATTCATCCCATTGTTCCCATCATGCTGTACGACGAAAAGTTGGCGCACACCATGGCGGACGAGATGCTGAAAAAGGGCGTCTACGTGATCGGATTCAGCTATCCGGTTGTGCCGAAAGGAATGGCGCGCATTCGCGTGCAGGTCTCTGCAGCGCACAGCAAAGAGCATCTGGATACGGCTGTGGACGCATTTCAGTCTGTGGGCAAGCAGCTAGGCGTAATCAGGTAAGTGGGGCTTACGAATCTGTAATCCGGATTTCCATTGTTGGATTCCTTCGTGCAGCACTCTGTGCGAATGCAAAATGGCTATTGAAAAATATGAAATAAAGCGTCCAAGCATAAAACAGATCTGGCATGCCTCTTGCATGGTTTCAAGCAGGGCGGAAGGCAGCGGGAATAAAGCTCCTAAAAAGCAGCCCAGCGTTGAGGAAACCAACCAAGGAGGCGAAGATGCGCCGGATCCAGATAATCGGGTTCAGCTTAATGCTTTTCAGCCAATTCTGTGCAGCAGATACGTTGATCAAAATCGATCGCAGTAGGACGCACGGAAAATTGTCTCTGATCGCCGACACCTATATTGAATTCGTTATCAATAAAAAGGACGGACAGCAACAGTGGATCAAGGTGGATAAAAAAGAGATCCTGGATATCGTTGGCAGTAAAGGCAAGCTGATATACCCCAGAGATAAATACGATGAAATGGCGCTCAACTACGGCAAGGTCAAGCTACGTACGGCGCAGGATGTCGTTAAATACAAACAGCGCAAATCGGAGTCTATCCTTGCACAGGAACAGCACGAACAGGCGGAGAAAAACCGATTTAAAATAGCCGCCATGATCGGAGGTGTTGGCGGGTTGATGGCCTGGGCTTTCTTTCAAGCCGATTGAGATCGTCGATTCTTCTCTCCTTTGTCCTGCCGACCCCTCTCTTATCCGCCTATTAGACCAGACCGCTCTTTACACCTCACAGAAAAGTATTGATTTTGTGAGGCAAAATGGGTAACATGATGTTCAAACCTGAACCACCTATGAGAAGAAAAACCAGAAAGGTTTTGGTCGGCGGCGTTGCTCTGGGCAGCGGCTCCCCTGTGGTCGTTCAATCCATGACCAACACCAAAACCACCGATATCCCCGCGACATTAAGCCAGATCCAACAGCTGGTTGATGCAGGCTGTGAGCTGGTACGGCTGGCTGTGCCCAATCAAGAGGCGGTTTCCGCGTTCGCTGCCATCCGCAAGCAGACGCGGGTCCCGCTTATCGCTGACATCCATTTCGATTACCGGCTGGCGCTGGCTTCCATGGATGCCGGCGCAGATAAAATCCGCATCAATCCCGGCAACATCGGCGGCGAGGAAAAGCTGGCTCAGGTCATCCGTAGAGCGGCTCGAGACCATGTGCCAGTTCGAATCGGCGTTAATTCAGGCTCTCTGGAGAAGGAGCTGCTAAGCACCGAAAAGGGCGTAACCGTGAACGGATTGGTCCGTTCAGCCTTGCGCTGGACTGAACGCTGTCGGGAATACGGCGCCGAGCAGTTGGTGGTATCTCTGAAATCATCGGACGTCTTGCAAACCATTGAAGCTTATCAAGCCTTTGCCCAACAGAGCGATGTACCGCTTCATATCGGCGTAACAGAAGCGGGCACTGCGCGCAGCGGCAGCATCAAATCAGCCGTAGCCATGGGTATTCTGCTCCACCAGGGCATTGGCGACACGCTGCGCGTCTCTCTGAGCGGGGATCCGGTTGAAGAGATCTTTGTTGCCCGCCAAATACTGCAATGCCTTGGACTGCAACAGCCTGGCGTGACCGTCATCGCCTGTCCGACCTGCGGCCGCACCGAGGTTGACATGGCGCCCATTGCCGAAGAGGTAGAGAAGCGTCTGGCCGGGCTCAAGCATCCCATCACGGTGGCGGTCATGGGTTGCGAGGTCAATGGACCTGGAGAGGCCCGCCACGCCGATATCGGCGTAGCCTGCGGTAAAAATGCAGCGGTTCTATTTCGTCATGGTAAAATCTTGCGCAAGATCAAAGCGGACGAAATCGCTGATGAATTGGTCAATGAAGCCTTGCATCTGCATGATAAGGCGGAAAAGGTCGGCGAATGACTTACGACTGCGTGGGGATGGGCATCACGGTTTTAGATGAGCTGGTGGTGCTGGACGCTTATCCTCAGCCCAACAGCAAAGGCCGCGCCAAAACCATCATTCGGCAGGGCGGAGGGCCGGTGCCCACAGCCCTGGCTACGCTATCCCGGTTGGGCAAACGTTGTGCCTTGGTAACGGCTCTTGGCATGGACTCTCACGGCCGTTTTTTATGCCAGGAACTGGAACAATTCGGGGTTGAAACCCGTTATGTACATTATTTACCATCTGTTACCACGCCCAGAGCGATCATTCTGATCGATCAAAGCAAGGGGGAGCGGACTGTGCTGTTGGCGCAGGATTCGGCCTGCACCCTCAAACAACTCGAGCCGGTTCAGCCCTTTGACCAATGCCGCCTGCTTCACGTTGATGGCCATTATCCAGAAGCAGACATTCAGGCGGCAGAGAGAGTGCATCATCAGGGCGGACTGGTGTCTCTGGACATTGGCAGCAACCGACTCGTGCCGGAGGCTCTTTTGAAAAAAGTCGACATTCTGGTGGTGAGCGAATCCTATCAACAGAAAGGAATCATTCAAAGCGATCCGGTCAAAAGCCTGGAGCACCTTGCAAAACAGCACTTTAAATTGATAGGCATAACTTGCGGAACTATAGGGAGTTATCTTTATTTTAACAACAAAATACATTATGAACCGGCGTTCAAAGTAACAACCATAGACAGCACCGGCGCTGGAGATGTCTATCATGGCGCTCTGCTGTACGGATTTCTGCAGGGATTTACATTAGAGCAAATGGCTCGATTTGCTGCTGCGGCTGCTGCGAGAAAATGCGGACATGTGGGGGGCAAGGCCGGCATACCTGATCTTCAGCAAATCAAGCAATTTCTTCAGGACCATAACTCGGACACTGACTTTATATCATGATTCACACAAGGAGCCTGCTATGAGGGTGAAACGGATGGCCGTGGCGGCCATTTTACTTTTAGGTTCAATCTGCGTGCTGCTAGGTCAAACGGACCAGGCGAAAAAATATATAAAAAACGATCAGGCTATGATCGCCAATGCATCCAAAGATGGGCAGACCATTGGTGTACTCGGCAAGGGCACGGAGCTGGTGGTATTGGAAGAGACGCCGACTATGGCCAAAATTCAGGTGACCGCCTGGGTGCTCAAATCAGAGATCACGCCGCTGCGTCCGTTGCGCGCGTTGCACCTGGCGGTTAAGACCAGAGCTGAGGCTGATTCTATTATGGCAGTGCTGAGAGCAGGTGGAGACTTTATCCAGCTGGCGCAAAGAAAATCCATCCTTGCCAATGCCGCCAAAGGGGGGGATCTCGGTTACTTTAACACCGGCGACTTTGATCCCAAGATCGAAGCAGCCATTTCCAGCCTCGAGATCAACGAGCTCAGCGGCATCATCGAAACCTCGTTCGGCTACAATATCTTTAAAAGAATCCAGTGATCGTCTGACCCAGGCGTATTCCCATGGCCGGACGCATTCTGCTCGCCATACCCGTGTACAACGAAGCAGGTCATCTGCCGCGGGTGTTGGCAGGCGTTCTGCAGCTTATGGACTCCCAGGACGTCCTGATTATTGACGACGGATCCACGGATGGAACTCTGGCTGAGATCGAGCATTTGGGACTGAATACGCTGCGTCATCCGCAGAATGAAGGCAAAGGCTTTTCTCTTTTGCAAGCCTGGCGATACGCCAAGGAGAGGGAATACGATTGGCTGTTGTGCATGGATGGGGACGGTCAGCACGATCCCGCGGATATACCGCTTTTTATTCAGCACATCGCCCGGGATCAAGCCGACGTGTTTCTAGGCGACCGTATGCAGAGAGCAGGACACATGCCTTTGCAGCGGCAATGGAGCAACCGGCTCTCCTCTCTGATCCTGTCGTTGTTGATCAACAACGGTCAGCGCCTCACCGACACCCAGTGCGGTTTCAGAGCCCTGCGCGTCTCCATGCTGCAGAACGCCTGGTTCCGTGAAAAAGGCTTTCAGTTTGAATCTGAAGTGCTGCTGGTGCTGGGACGCAGGGGCCGCCGGATCCGCCAGATCCCCATTCAGACCCGCTACGCCCAGGAAAAGAGCAGCATCAACCCCCTGACCGATACTCTGCGTTTTCTCAAGCTGGTTTTTAGAAGCCTGTGGTAGGATCGGTTTACAATTTTTTTCTTGTTTTCATTCATCGAATTGTGTACATTAATGTTTCAAACGGGGCGTAGCGCAGTCCGGCTTAGCGCGCCTGCTTCGGGAGCAGGAGGTCGGTGGTTCGAATCCACTCGCCCCGACATGCAGTCAGAAAGGTTGACAGAAATTTTCTGTCAGCCTTTTTTCATTTCAGCCTCCTTGGAGCCGCTGTCTGAGCGGGATTTTCCACACTGCGAGGGGCATGAGCAGCCGGCGGGCGAGCGGCAGATCCACTTACCTCGCTGAACGAGCAAAAGATAAACCTCCTTCTGCGCTGCCGACGCAGCCGATGATGTTGCTTTTTTGCAATTTCTTTTGTACATTAGAACTTATAGCTATGGAACGATTAAAGTAGGATGGATTTATGGCCCCTGAATACGATTCTAGCGTGATTGAAAAGAAATGGCAGCAGCGTTGGGAAACGACCAAGCTGTACAAAACCGATCTAGATAAAATCGACAAAAAACTTTATTGTCTGGTGATGTTCATCTACCCGTCCGGAGACCGGATGCACATCGGCCACTGGTACAATTATGCTCCCACGGACAGCTGGGCGCGCTTTAAACGGATGCAGGGCTATCAGGTTTTCGAGCCCATCGGCTATGATGCTTTTGGCCTTCCAGCGGAAAATTATGCGATTAAAAAAGGCGTTCATCCAGCGGTCAGCACCAATCACAATATCCGGCTGATCCGTGAACAGCTCAAAGCCATGGGCGCCATGTATGACTGGGATTGTGAGATCAACACCAGCGATCCAAGCTATTATAAATGGACGCAGTGGCTTTTTCTGCAATTGTATAAAAAAGGGTTAGCCTACCGTAAAAAGGCCTCGGCCAACTGGTGCCCGAGCTGTAAAACCGTACTGGCCAATGAGCAGGTTATCGACGGTTGCTGCGAACGGTGCGATTCAGAGGTGTTGACCAGAGACCTGGAACAGTGGTTTTTCAAGATCACCGAATATGCGGAACGGCTGCTGGAAGGACATCAGCGCATTCATTGGCCGGAAAAGACCATCGCCATGCAAAAGAACTGGATCGGCAAAAGCGTCGGCGCACGTATCTGTTTCCCGGTGCAGGGCGGGGAGGAGGTCATCGAGGTGTTCACCACTCGTCCGGACACGCTCTGGGGCGTGACCTATATGGTGCTGGCGCCGGAGCATCCTCTGGTCGGTCGCTTGACAAAACCAGAGCAGCAAAAGGCGGTGAAAGAGTATGTCTTGCAGGCGCGCAAGCAAAAAGAGATTGATCGCATGTCCACCGAAAAAGAAAAAACCGGCGTTTTTCTCGGCAGCTATTGCATCAATCCGGTCAATCAGGAGGCCGTGCCCATATGGATTGCGGATTATGTGCTGGTGACTTATGGCACCGGGGCGGTGATGGCTGTGCCGGCGCACGATCAGCGCGACTTTGAATTTGCCAGCAAATATCAGCTGCCGATCCGTGAGGTTGTTTCGCCTGTTGGATCGCCGGCCGCTCAACCGCTGGACCACGCCTTTGAAGCGCCGGGGATCATGATCAACTCCGGTCCCTTTTCCGGCACGCCCTCCAGCGAGGGTTTGGCGCAAGTTATCGATTATCTGCAAGAGAAAAAATGGGGCGGGAAAAAGATCAATTACAAGCTTCGCGACTGGCTGATTTCCCGTCAACGCTACTGGGGCGCTCCGATTCCGATCCTTTACTGCGAAAAGTGCGGCGAAGTGCCGGTGCCTGAAGCCGACCTGCCGGTGCTGTTGCCGGAGGACGTGCAGTTCAGCGGCAAAGGCGAATCACCGCTCTCCACCTCAGCCACTTTTATGCAGGCTGTATGCCCGCAATGCGGCGGCCCTGCCAGACGGGAGATAGACACGATGGATACCTTTGTCTGCTCCTCCTGGTATTTTCTCCGTTATCCCAATTCAACCCTGCAGGACCGTCCCTTTGATCCCAAACGGGTTGCTGATTGGTTGCCGGTGGATCAGTATGTGGGTGGAGCGGAGCATGCCGTCATGCATCTGCTCTATGCGCGTTTCTTTACCAAGGCGCTCTACGATCTGGGGTTGATCAACTTTGACGAGCCGTTCAGTCGATTGGTTCATCAGGGCATCATCACCGCCAAGGGCGCCAAGATGAGCAAATCCAAAGGCAATGTGGTCAACCCGGACAAATTCGTGCAAGAGTTCGGCAGCGACACCTTTCGTTTGTATATGATGTTTATGGGCTCCTATGAGGAGGGGGGCGATTGGTCTGATGAGGGCATCATCGGCATTCATCGCTTTCTTAAAAGGGTCTGGCGCGTGGTCTGGACCTGTGTCGAGAACCCACCCCAGGGAAGTGAAAATGAACGATTCATCAAAGTTGTCCAGCAGATGCACTATGCCATCAAACAGGTCACCCAAGATTTGGAACGTTTCCATTTCAACACCGCGGTAAGCCGCATCATGGAATTAGTGAATGAAATTTCATTATATCTGCAGGACGTGCCGGTTCTGAACCAGAACCGGGAACTTTTGCAGACCGTCATCCCCACCTTGATACAGCTTTTGGCGCCGTTCGCACCGCATTTCAGCGAGGAGCTCTGGGAAGTCATCGGCCGGCCGTACAGTGTTTTCAACACCACATGGCCGGAGCACGATGAATCCTGGCTGGTGCAGCGCACGATTCAACTGGGAGTGCAGATCAATGGTAAAATACGCGGCCAGGTCGAAGTGTCGGCTGACATGGCGGACCAGCAGATTCTTGCCGAGGCGCTGAAAGACGCAAAGATTAAAACCTATGTGGATGGAAAAACCATTGTCAAATCGTTTGTGGTGCCTAAAAAGCTGGTCAGTCTAGTGGTCAAATAGACAGGCGGGGGCCATTTTAGCTCAAAGCCAAGCCTGGATCAATGATGATTCAGGCTTTTTTATATTTAAAGGGGGGATCCGTCGCTGTAAACTTGACATAACTAATATTATGCAGAAATGGCTCTGCTTACAGAGCAGCTCTTAGGGTATCTGCAACTCCTGCTTGGCTTTTTCCTTAAGCGGCGATTCTGTCTTGACCCATAAAATCTCCTCCAGCTGTTGCCGTGCGGTGTCGCTTTGTCCCAACGCCTTTAAGGACAGCGCATAATGAAATCGCGCATTTATGTTGCTGGGATTGAGCTTGATGGCCTCTTGAAGGAATTTCACAGCCTCTTGATGTTTTCCCTCCAACGTATGACTCTTGCCCAATAGGGTCAGCGTTACACTGTCATCTTTGCCAAGGTCAATGGCCTTTTGCGCCGCTTCTGCTGTTTCAGCCGGCATCTGCGAAGCATCATAGATGATCGCCGCTTGCTTGAACAGCGCCGCCTTATTGGGCGCTATGGCTATGGCACGGCGAATGGAATCCGCTGCTTCCTTGATGCGGCCGCTGCGCAGCTGACACGATGCCAGAGATGCCCAGACATCGTACTCTGCCGGTTTGATCCCAAGATATTTCTTGTAAGCAAGTATGGCAGCGTTGTAGTCGCCTTTTATAAATGACTGAAAACCCTCAGCATACAATTCTTCTACGTTCTCGTCGTTCATTTCGGCCGCTGCGGACACATTGCGGTTTTCAGCGCTGTGCTGCTCTGCAGGCGTAAACGCCCGTAAAGATTTTCGCGCAATTTCCCCCAAATTGCCGCTGGGGTCGAGTTTGATCACCGCTTTGAAGCATCTACTGGCATTATCCGCATCGTTCTGCGCCAGGTACACTTTGCCCAGCCCCAAATAGGCTCGCGGCTCCTTGGGCGACAACGAAATCACGCGTTCAAAAATGCGTATGGCCTCAGGATAGTTCTTTTCAATACTGTATACAGCCGCTAAATTGACCAAAGCTAATATATTGCTGTTCTGTAACAGCAATCCTTCACGTAAAAAATGAATGGATTGCTGGAACTGTCTTATTTTTGAATAGATACTTCCCAGAACGAAATAAGCGCGGACATAGACCGGACAGACGCGGAGCGTATCAAGACATAGCTCCAACCCCTGATTCAAATTCTTCATCTCCAGATTCACCAACGCCAGATTATAGTAAAAATCCGGTTCATTCGGATTCATTTCAAGAGCCTTGCGCCAGAGCACGATGGCTTTATCATACGCCCTGCTGCGGGCCAAAGATAAGGCTTCCTTGTTAAGGGCTTCAGCCTCGGCGCCGGGGCGCTGTTGACTCCAGGTCAATACGATCTTTTGCCCTTCCGCTTCCTTGATGTCGATGCGATAAGCCTGTCCACGATATTTTTCTTTGAGCAGTTGAAACAGATCTGTGAGGTTTTGGCCGGTCTTGAGGTTGAGTTGGGGATAGCTTTTCGCCAATTCGGCGGTATCGAAAGTCACAGTGTAGGTCTTTAATGACTCTGAAGCTGTCATACTGTCCAACATCAGTTGCGTAAAGGTGACTATTTCAGGGCTTTAAAGAATCTTGTACGCCAGACGGGAGTCGAACCCATAACCTTTGGCTCCGGAGGCCAACGCTCTGTCCAGTTGAGCTACTGGCGCATGGTGTAAATCAAGAAACGCCTGCTGACTGCTTTCGTGCCGCCTGCAGCGTATTTTTCATCAGCATAGCGATGGTCATCGGTCCCACACCGCCGGGAACCGGTGAAATTGCTGCGGCTTTCTTCTCGACAGCGGCAAAATCAACGTCGCCGACGAGTCGATACCCCTTGGGATGAGTTGAATCAACAATCCGGTTAACGCCGACATCGATGACCACGCATCCCTCCTGCACCATCTCACCCGTGATCGTGCCGGCTCTGCCTGATGCGACGATCAGGATCTCCGCCTGTCGCGTGTGGTAGCTGAGATCTCGAGTGCCGGTATGACACAAAGTAACGGTAGCGTTGGCGCCTGGCTTTTTTTGCGCCAGCATGACCGCCAGCGGCATGCCAACAATGCCGCTGCGCCCGACAATGACCACATGCTTGCCCGCGATGTCGATTTTTTCGCGGATCAGCATCTCCTGTATGCCGGCGGGGGTGCAGGGCGCATAACATTCCTCCCCGGCGGCCAGTTTGCCGCGATTCACAGGATGGAATCCATCTACGTCCTTTTCCGGCGCGATGGCTTGGATCACCCGTGAGGACGAAAGTGAATGGGGCAAAGGAAGCTGCACCAAGATGCCATGCACGGATGAATCAGAATTCAATTCACCAATCAATTGCAGCAGCTCGTGCTCGGAAAAATCCGCCCCATAGCGCAAAGTACGCGAAGCGATGCCGAACTGCTCACAGGCTTTTTGTTTCCGCCCCACATAAACCAGCGACGCAGGATCTTCGCCCACCAGAATAACCGCCAAGCAGGGCTGCACCCCTTGCGTCCGCAGGGCACGAACCTGTTCCTCGATCTCTTGATGAATCTGCTGGGCTATCCGATTGCCGTCGATGATCTTCGCCATATTCGCTTCTCTGCTGCAACTCCGAATGTCCCGTGCTGCCTATGAAAGCAGCGCGCCGGACTAGGGTAGGTTCACCCTGCTGATCTTGATCGCTCTTCCACTGGCAGCGTCGATCTCCAGCAGCACACCGTTGAGTCGGTTGTTGCTGGTCGCCGGGCGGTATTTTTCAGGAATTTGGCGGATGAATCGTTTGAGCGCAACCTGGGTGTCCATGCCGATGACTGAATCAAAAGGACCGGTCATTCCGGCATCAGTGATGTATGCGGTGCCCAGGGGCAGAATGCGTTCATCCGCGGTCTGTACATGGGTGTGGGTGCCGATCACGGCGCTGACCTGTCCATCGAGATGCCAAGCCAAAGCCTGCTTTTCCGCAGTGGCTTCCGCATGCAGGTCAAGGATCAGCACTTTGGTTTTTTCCCGTAACCGCGCCACCTCTTCGCTGCACCGTTTAAACGGGCAGTCGATCGGGAACATGAACGTCCGGCCTTGCGCGTTAAGAATGCCGACCAGCGCCTGGGTATCGGTTTGGATCACCGTAGAACCCCGTCCCGGGGCTTCAGAGGGATAATTGAGCGGTCGCAGCACCCGCGGGCTGGTGTCCAGATAGTGGCGAAAAGCACTGTTGCTCCACGTATGATTGCCGCCGGTGATGACGTCCACACCCAGGGAGAAAAGCTGCTTGGCCAGGCTTTCAGTGAGCCCATTCCCTGCATCCATGTTTTCGCCATTGGCGATGCAGACGTCCACCTGATGGGATTTCTTGAGGCCCGGGAGCAGACCCGCTACCAGGTCCAATCCGGATTTTCCCACGATGTCGGCGATGAACAACACGGTGATCGGTTTGCGCTCAGCCAATCGGCACCTTTAATATAAATGTTTTGTTGTAAGGATCAAAGATTTTTTTTAATCTTGCGGGCGTAGGTCACTGCGCTCCGGCCCAGGTCCCTCTGGGCCTATTTGGCATAGTTCACCGCTCGGTATTCACGGATGACGGTCACTTTAATTTGGCCGGGGTATTCCATTTCACTCTGGATTTTTTCTGCGATATCCGCCGCCAGTTGTTCGGACAGGGCGTCATCGATTTTGTCATGTTCGGCGATGACGCGGATTTCACGGCCTGCTTGAATGGCGTAGGCCTTGCCGACGCCGGCGAAGGATTTGGCCAATCCTTCGAGGTTATCCAGGCGCTTGATATAGGATTCCAGAGTTTCCCGGCGTGCGCCAGGACGCGATCCGCTGATCGCGTCGGCTGCCATCACCAGCACAGAGATCGGTGAGGTGATCTCGACATCCTCGTGATGGGATGCAATGGCATTCTGCACCACCGGGCCTTCGCCGTACTTGCGTGCGATCTCTACGCCGATTTGCGTATGGGTGCCGTCCGTATAACGATCAATGGCTTTGCCGATATCATGCAGCAAAGCCGCACGTTTCGCCAGATTGCCGTCAAGATCGAGACTGGCTGCCATCAAGCCGCAGAGATAGGACACCTCAATAGAGTGCTGCAGCACGTTTTGTCCGTAGCTGGTGCGGAATTTCAGCTTGCCCAGCAGTTTGACCAGCTCCGGATGCATGCTGGTGATGCCGCATTCAAGCAGGGCCTGCTCGCCGTCGGCCACCAGGTTCTCCTCCATCTCCTGTTTGACTTTTTCCACCAGCTCCTCGATGCGGGTGGGGTGAATGCGGCCATCCGCCACCAGCCGTTCCAAAGCCACGCGGGCGATCTCCCGCCGAAAAGGATCGAATCCGGACAAGACCACCGCCTCCGGCGTGTCGTCGACGATCACCTCGACGCCGGTCGCCTGTTCAAAGGAGCGGATGTTGCGGCCTTCACGGCCGATGATCCTGCCCTTCATTTCATCGCTGGGCAGATTGACCACCGACACCGTGGTTTCAGTCGAATGGTCGGCCGCGGTGCGCTGGATCGCTTGAATGATGATCTCTTTAGCCTCGCGATTGGCCGTCTGCCGGGCGCGGTCCTTGATCTCTTTGACCAGTTGCGCCGCCTCCTGCTTGGCCTTTTCGCTCATGTTTTGAATCAATATTTTTTTCGCTTCTTCCTGTGAGATGCCGCTGATCTTTTCCAAACGCCGGGACTGTTCTTCGATGATCAATGCCACTTCGCCTTCGCGTTTGTCCAGCTCTTCGGACTTTTTCTTCAACTCGCCCTCACGATCGTCGAGATCTTTTTCTTTTTTGGTCAACAGATCGTGCCGTCGGTCGAGGTTGAGCTCCCGGGCGTTCAGCTTGTTTTCAATTTTGGCAAGCTCGTTGCGCCGCGCTTTGGTCTCATTTTCAAAGTTTTGTTTCAGCCGCAGCCACTCGTCCTTGGCCTCCAGCTGTTTTTCTTTTTTTAGATTCTCCGCATCCTTTTTGGCATCAGCAAGGATCCGTTGGGCCGTTGTTTCGGCGTCCTTGAGCCGATTCTGCCCGAGATGCCTTGAGGTCAGCCAGCCCGCCAATCCTGCCGCCACGGCAACGACCAGCGCTATCAGCATCATGGTTAGGCTCATCTCCCCTCCAAACTAAAAAACCCAGTGCACGTACAAGTCCATGGTTTCATATCAAGACACTCTTTCATTTTTACCCAATGAGGTATTTGCGCGTCTTGACAGAGAGGTCTGGCCTCGACGACTGGGTTGCTGATAACACGATCTCGTTCAGGCAGGATTGCGGATTAAAGCCCTCCCGACCCCGGATCATCCTTAATGCCAAATTCCAATTTATCAGTGAGCAATTTTACTTTTTCTTCAAAGTTAATATGACGTTTCTTCTGCACCTCTTTCTGGTGCAGCAGCTCATCGGTAATGTTGAGTGCGGCCAGGATAGCGATCTGATGCACCGGACGATTCGGCTTCGCCGCTTGGACTTCCCTCATTTTACTGTCAACATACTCCGCAATCCGTTTGACATATTCCACATTGGCGTTCACCCGTAACGGATATTCGGTCCCGAAAATATTAACTTTGATGTTATTTTCGCTGCTCATAGTAACCGGCATCGTTGGTCATGCAACACATTTAACGGTCAGACTCTTTCTGTCTGTACGACGCGATGGATTAGCGTCCTTCCAGCACCTTGAGCTCGTCTAACTTGGCGAGCATGGATTGAATGCGGACGCGTAATTTATCCTCGGTTTCTTTGTATTTCAGAAGAATGGCTTCATCCGACTTTATCTTCTGCTCCTCCAGAGTGCGTTGCAGCGATTCCACTCTCAAGTCCGATTCCGCCAGTTTGGTCTTTAACTCTTTATTTTCTTCCTGCAGGGAACGGTTGCGCCGATTCAGTTCACTGATCACGGCCAGCGCTTCATCGATGCGTGTTTCCAAAACATCCAATATATTTCGTTCCACTTGGCCCTCTTAACGTGGTCGAAGTTCTGCATGCAAAGTGCTTTTCAGGCGATCCAGGATCGCTCTGACCCACCCTTCTATCTCACTTTCGCCTAATGTACGTTCTTTTGAAGTAAAGGTCAAGGAAAAAGCGAGACTTTTGCGTCCGACCGGCACCTGTTCTCCTTTATAAAAATCAAATAGATGCACTGAGCTGAGGTAGGGGCCGCCGGCGCTGCGGATCACGGCTTCGATCTCCGCCACCGGTGTGTTCACATCTGCCAAAATGGCCAAGTCGAACGGCGCAGACGGAAAGCGCGGCACCGGCGTGAACAAGCGTCGCCGAGAGGCGGCCTGAGCCAGGCTTTCCATGTCAAAAACAAACGCAAAGACGTCATGAGTCTTAATCTTGAACTCTTCACAGATCGAACGCTGAATTTGGCCGAACACACCGAGTTCCTGGCCGCCGATCTGCAGGGAGACGCTCTCCACATCCCAGATGGAGGAAGCGACCGGTTGTAGAGCATAGCCGTTCAAGGCCAATTTTTCCAGCATTGACAGAGCAATGCCCTTGATGTCGTAAAAGTCAAAGGCATGGGCCTGACTGTGCCAGGCCTGCTCTTGCCGGTCTCCAGCCAGTATCACCACGCCCTGCTTTTTTTCCACATACTCCCCTTGCTTTTTCCAGGCGGCGTTGCCGATTTCAAAAAAGCGCAGCGTGGAAATCTGGCGGTTGCGGTTGTAGGCGACATTAGCCAACGCCGAGATGAGCAGACTGGGACGAAAGGTCGACAGTTCGGCGCTCAAGGGATTGAGCAGCTCCACCCTTTCGCCGCCCGTGGGCAAAAACCTGTCAGCGAGTTGAGGTGTGACCAGGCTCAGGGATACCGTTTCGCGCAGACCGAATCCGCTCAACAAAATACGCAGACGATCGAGAAAAGCCACCTGTGTGTTGCTCGTCTGCCTCTGATCGATGCGGGCGGTGGTGTATTGGGGAATACGATCATATCCGTACAGCCGACCGACCTCCTCGACGATGTCTATCTCCCGCGTAAGATCGTGACGAAAAGTGGGAATGGAAAGCTGAAGCCGGTCGCCCGCTGATCCGGAAAGCGAAATTTCCAACGGCGCCAAAATCGCACCCATCTTGTTTTTGGATATTTTCGCGCCTAAAAGCCGGTTGATGTTTTTTACCGATACCGTCACTTTGCCCGGTTTGACCTTGTGGCTGACGACGTCATCGGCTTCGCCGCGCAGCTGCGCACCCGCCACCAGCATCAGCAGCTGCGCAGCGCGGTTCAAAGCGTACAGCGTGCCATTGGGATCCGTGCCGCGTTCAAACCGGCGGGACGATTCGGTGGAGAGATCCAGTTTTTTTGAAGTGCGGCGAATGCCCGTGGGCTCAAAGCACGCGCTCTCCAGGTACACGGTGCGGGTATCAGCCAGGACCTCGGAATTGATTCCCCCCATGACGCCGGCCAGCGCAACCGGCTTGACGCCGTCGCAGATCAAGCACATCGATTCGTCGAGCATACGCTCCTGACCGTCCAAAGTGACGAAAGGCTCGCCCGCCTGTGCCGCGCGCACACGGATTTCATGTTTTTCCAACATGCGATGATCGAACGCGTGCAACGGCTGTCCACTTTCCAACATGACATAGTTGGTGACATCCACCACATTGTTGATGGCCCGCATGCCGCAGGCATACAGGCGGGAGGCCATCCAGTAGGGCGACGGTTGAATGGCGATGTGTTCCAACATGCGGCCCGAGTATCTATAACAGTGTTCCGGACTCTGGATCTTGATCTTCATGCCGGATCGATGTGGACCTTTTACTTTCGGCAAAACAGCTCTGGGCCGGCGCAGGCGCATTCCGGTGATCGCACTGATCTCTCTCGCCAGGCCGATGATGCTCAGGCAGTCCGGCCGGTTCGGCGTAATAAAGACATCGAACACATAGTCCTGATCGCCCACCACTTTTTTCAGATCGGTGCCTGGCCGCACGTCGGCGGATAAGACCATTAGTTCCTCGCCGCGCTCCGTCAGTCCCAATTCCGCTTCAGAACAGAGCATGCCGGCGCTGGCGAATCCATGCAAGTGACGAATTCCTACGCTGGTCCCATCGGCCAGCGTGGCGCCCGGTTGCGCCAGGGGCACTACGATTCCTTCGGCGGTGTTCGGCGCCGCACAAATCACTTGCACCGGCGCTGCCCCGGCGTCCACCTGGCACAGCCATCGCCCCTCTGCGTTCGCCAACGGCACGCAGGACAGCACCTTGGCAGCCACCACTTGGCTGAAGCGGCGTTCCACAGGTTCCCAGCTCTCCACCTCCAGGCCGGCCATGGTCAAGGCGTCCGCCAACTGCTGGGGAGGCATGATGATGTCAACAAATTCTTGTAGCCAGCTGAGCGTAGCTTTCAAAATTCAAGTCCGGTTAGAATTGTTCCAAGAATCTCAGGTCATTATCGAAGAAATAGCGAATATCATTAATTTGATACTTGAGCATGGCGATGCGTTCTACGCCCATGCCGAAAGCATAGCCGGAATACACGTTTGGATCATAATCGACGAAACCGAACACCGCTGGATCCACCATTCCGGCGCCGGAGATTTCGATCCAGCCAGTTCCTTTGCACACTCGGCATCCTTTTCCTTGGCAGACAAAGCAAGAAAAATCATATTCTGCACTGGGCTCGGTGAAGGGGAAAAAGCTGGGCCGGAAACGAACGCGGACATCCTGGCCGAACATTTTTTGTGCAAACACCTGCACCACACCTTTCAAGTCGGCGAAGGAGATGTCACGATCCACACACAAGCCCTCCACCTGATGAAATGTGGGAGAATGGGTGGCGTCTGGTGTGTCTTTGCGAAAGCAGCGTCCCGGAGCGATCATGCGCACCGGCGGTTTTTGCCGCTCCATGGTACGGATCTGCACCGGCGAGGTGTGAGTGCGCAGCACGTATTTGCCGTCGAGATAAAATGTGTCCTGCATGTCGCGCGACGGGTGATACGGCGGGATATTGAGCGCTTCAAAATTATAATAGTCCAGCTCAATTTCCGGTCCCTCTTCGATGCGAAAGCCCATGGAAGTGAAAATGCTTTTGATTTCATCCAGCACCTGCATCAGCGGATGCAGGCCGCCCGAGGCGGGCGAACGTCCGGGCAGGCTATAATCGAATTGCTCGATCGTTTTGGCTGATTGGGCGGCTTTTGAAAGCTTGGCGGTCAGTTTCTCTTCAAATTCCTTTTTCAGTCGATTCAGTTCCTGCCCGATCATCGGCCGCTCGGCCGGATCCAGCTGAGCCAGGCTGCTGAACAGCGCCTGCACTCGGCCCTTGCGACCGAGATAGAGAATGCGGAGTTGCTCCAACTGCTGGCGGTCTTGAACCGTCAGCAGTTGAGCGACAAACTCCTGTTCCGTGTTGTGAATCAGCGCTTGTATTTTTGCGAATGCGTCCGTCATGGCGTCCGTTTCAGGATTTGGCCGTCTTGACCAGCGCCTCGAAAGCCGGCAGGTCATGAACCGCCAGGTCGGCCAGAACCTTGCGGTTGATTTCGATATTGTGCTTTTTCAGCCCGTCAATCAACATAGAATAGCTCGAATCAAACATTCGGGCTGCCGCGTTAATGCGCACAATCCACAAACTACGAAATTCGCGTCTTCTGACTCGGCGATCGCGGTAGGCGTACTGAAGCCCCTTGTCGACCTGCTCTTTGGCAGATCGCCAGAGACGGCTTTTCCCGCCCCAATAGCCTTTAGCGGCTTTTAAATATTTGTTTCGACGGTGACGCGTTACGACCGGCGAATGGGATCTTGGCATAACTCCTCCAAAAGATTAAGGTCTGCCCGATCAGGCAGAGATCATTTTTTTGACGCGTGCCTCATCGACCGGATGGATGATGTCGGCACGCCGCAGCGCACGTTTGCGCTTGCGCGTTTTCTTGGTTAAAATGTGGCGTTTGCACGAATGGTTGCTGCGCACTTTACCCGTTCCCGTCAACCGAAAACGTTTTTTAGCCGCCCGGTTTGACTTTTGTTTCGGCATTGTGTCCCTCTCATGAAAAATGGATGATTATTTTTTCGTATAGACGACCACCAGAGTTCCGCCTTCCATCGCCGGTTCCTTGTCGTATTTGGCGATGTCTTCGAGCGCTTTGGTGAAATTTTCCATCACGCGCTTACCGAACTCCTGGTGAATCATCTCACGTCCTTTGAACACCACCGAGGCCTTGACGCGGTTGCCCTCCTCAAGAAATTTGCGGGCGTGTTTGACCTTGAAATCGAAATCATGTTCTTCGATCTTGGGTCGCAGCCGTATCTCCTTGGTCAGGATGATGTGTTGTTTTTTTCTGGTTTCTTTTTCTTTTTTGGCCAGTTCGTACTTGTACTTGCCAAAATCCATGATTTTGCACACAGGCGGATCGGAGTTGGGCGAAACTTCAACCAGGTCGAATCCCGCCGATTCCGCTCTTCTGAGCGCCTCACTGATCTTGATCAGGCCTAGCTGCTCACCGGCCTCGCCGATCAGGCGCACCACCGGAACATCAATCTGTTCATTGATGCGAATGGCTTTTTTCTTGATGGGATATCTCCTTATATTAGTCCTTAAAAAGGCTCGAATCCGCCAAAGCGAACCGAGATTAACCTTTGGTTCTCTCCTTCTCTTTGATCTCGTCTACAACGGATTGGACGGAATGAACGCCGCAATCCCCTTCTTTATGCTTACGCAGGGAGACTGTGTTGGTATCAACCTCTTTTTGTCCAAGGACCAGCATATAGGGTATCTTTTGAGTTTCCGCTTCACGAATCTTGTAGCCGACTTTTTCGCTGCGATCATCCAATTGGACGCGAAGGCCCTGCTGGTGCAGCGTTTCGAAAACTGTTCGTCCATACTCAGCCTGCTTTTCCGTGATCGGCAGCACGATGGCTTGCACCGGCGCCAGCCAGAGGGGAAAGGCGCCTGCGTAGTGTTCGATCAAGACGCCGAAAAACCGCTCCAGGGAGCCGAGCAGGGCACGATGGAGCATAATCGGACGGTGGCGGTTGCCGTCCTGACCGATATAGGTGATGTCGAACCGCTCGGGTTCGTTGAAATCGACCTGAATGGTTGAACACTGCCAGGTTCGTCCCAGGCGGTCCCGTATCTTGATGTCGATCTTGGGCCCGTAGAACACACCCTCTCCCGGATCCACCTGGTACTCCACCTGAGCCCGTTCCAAGGCGTTCTTGAGCGCTTCTGTGGCGATCTGCCAGTTCTCCACGGTGCCGACCGCATTGGCGGGACGGGTGGACAGATAGACGTCGTAGGATTCGAATCCAAAGGAGCGCAGCATGTACAGGCAAAAATCCAGCACGCGGGAGATCTCAGCGTCCAGTTGATCCGGACGACAGATCAAATGCGCATCGTCCTGCGTAAAGCCGCGCACGCGTAAAAGACCGTGCAACACACCGGATCGCTCGTAACGATAAACCGTGCCGAGCTCGGCCCAGCGCAACGGCAGATCCCGATAACTGCGCATGCTGTTTTTGTAAATCTGCAGATGAAACGGACAGTTCATCGGCTTGATCAGGTATTCGACCTCATCCACCACCATGGGGGAAAACATGTTTTCATGAAAAAAATCCAGATGGCCGCTGGTGCTCCATAGATTCGCCCGTGCAATATGAGGCGTATTGACAAACTCATAGCCCGCTTTCAGGTGCTCCTGTTTCCAGAACTCTTCGATTTTGTAACGGATAAAGGCGCCCTTGGGGTGCCACAGTATCAATCCGGCGCCGATCTCTTCGTTGATGCTGTAGAGATCAAGCTCTTTGCCCAGGCGACGATGGTCGCGCTTTTTGGCTTCTTCCAAACGCAGCAGATACTCATCCAACTGCGCCTTTTTACTGAAAGCGACGCCGTAAACGCGCTGCAGCATGGGATTTTTTTCATCGCCCAGCCAATAGGCGCCCGCCACGCTCAACAGCTTGAAGTATTTGACGGCGCCGGTGGATGGAAGATGGGGCCCGCGGCAGAGATCGACAAAATCACCTTCTCGATAAATGCTCGGCGGTTCGTTCAGCCGTTCAATCTGCTCCAGCTTGTAGGTCTCGCCCAGACTTTTAAAAAGTTTCAACGCCTCTGCTTTGTCCAGATCCTCCCGAACAAAGGGGAGATCCGCCTTGACGATCTCCGCCATCTTTTTTTCAATCGCTTGCAGATCTTCCGGGGTCAGCGGCCGGGCGATGTCGACATCATAATAAAAACCATCCTCCACCGGCGGGCCGAAAGCGAATTTGGCCTGAGGGAAAAGTGATTTAATGGCATGCGCCATCACATGGGCGGAGGAATGCCAAAAGATATTCATGCCCTCTGCAGAGTCCGCGGTGATGAAAACCAGCTTGCCGTCGCTGGTCAAAGGCGCCGATAGATCCAACCAGCGCTCATCATATTTGGCCGCGATCGCTTCCCGGCTGATACGACCATTGATCTCGGATAAGATATCCCGCACGCGTACGCCGGCCGGATACTGTTTTGTTTTCCCGTCCGGAAAAGTGACTGTGATCTCAGCCATCCCGCTCTCATACTAGTTAAGGAATGAGTGCGCCGTGACTATGGCGCCGTTCGCCGGAAGGTCCGGCCTTCTATCGATAAAACAAGAAACCGCCCCGGAAGGCGGCTGTGACAATGGGTGATACGGTGTGGGCGGTACTGGAATTGAACCAGTGACCCCTTGCATGTCAAGCAAGTACTCTAACCAGCTGAGCTAACCGCCCCAGTGTTGCTTACACCTCCATGATGGTCATTTAAAAAAAAAGCGTTCCTGGCGGTAACGCTCTTCTTGATCAACCATCCCTTGTGCCGAGGGCCGGAATCGAACCGGCACGGACTTTGCAATCCGAGGGATTTTAAGTCCCTTGCGTCTACCATTTCCGCCACCCCGGCTCCTGCGGCCTCACAAGTATGGAGGCGGCGATCGGAATCGAACCGATGCATAGAGGTTTTGCAGACCTCCGCCTTAGCCACTTGGCTACGCCGCCGCACGATTCTTTGAGCGGGAGACGGGACTTGAACCCGCGACCCCAACCTTGGCAAGGTTATGTTCTACCACTGAACTACTCCCGCTTGCAAGGTTTAATATAAATATATTTTGATCTTTATGCAAGTATTTTTTTAAAAAACGTCGATTTTCTGCCATTCTGTTGTGCATTTTTTATTTTACGCACTCCTGAACGTTTGAGGGTATGTCCAAGCGTCTATCATGAGTGGGGAAAAACGTTAAGATTCTGTGGTGTGGAGGTGCGTTACGTCCTATTCAACCGCTAAAACGATGCTGACACTGATTATAACCTGTGAGGCATGCGGGCTCGTCGATCGGTATCAGGCAGAGGATGAGTCGGAAATTGCCAGGCTTGTTCAGGCCTATAGCTGTCCCAACCATTGCGACAAAAAATATTGCAGCTACATCAGTGTGGGGCAAATTATACTTTCAAACCAGCGACCTGCCTTTCCCCGTGTGGCGTAAACACAGAAAAAGGCTGATGAAATATATTCATCAGCCTTTTTCTTGTGGAGCTAAGGGGGCTCGAACCCCTGACCTCTTGAATGCCATTCAAGCGCTCTCCCAGGCTGAGCTATAGCCCCTATAGATTATATTTTAACCATTTTTATGATCAATGTCAACAAAAATATATCATGCATCGGCGCTAACATTCGGCCGACAGCTCTCGTGCCTGACGTACAAGCTGCGCCGCTCTCTCCAGGGCCAGCTCCAGCGCTTCGCGACCCGGCCCTCCCCCTTGCACCAGAGTGGCCTCCCCTCCTCCCCTGCCGTCGATCATGGGCAGCACGGCTTTAAAAACCGGACGAAGATCGAGTTGATCCCTGGAATTGGCAAAGACCAGATAGCCCTGCTCCCTCGCTGCGGCCAGCAGATAGATTCCGGGCTGTTTTTTGCACGCAGCCACCGCTATTCGGCGAAGGTCTTCCATGGAAAGCTCCGGAAACAACTGCACGACCACATCCGTCTGAGCAGCCCGTTCGCAGAGTTCGGCCATCGCCTGATCGGCCTGCGCACGACTGTGCTGCTGCAAGACTTTGCGCATCTCTTTGTTCTCAGCGAGTATTTTTTCGACCTGGAACGTCAGTTGATCCGCTCCGGTAGTCAATGTGTCGCTCAACGTTCTGATGATCTGATGCTCTCTGCAGAATTCCTGCCAGCTCCGCCGACCGGCGACAAAGTTCACCCGCCAATGACCGCGAATGCGCTCAGCAGCCAGCATTTTGATCAGTCCCACCTGGGCTGTACTGCGGACATGTGTGCCGCCGCAGGGATCCACGTCCAGTCCGGCTATTTCCACCAATCGAACCGATTCATCCAACGCGATCTTTTTACGCACCGCCCGATCGTTCGCCTGCTCCGGGGTGACGAAAAAAGAATCCACTGCGCGATTCTCCCAGACCACCTGGTTGGCTTTCTCTTCAACCTGCCGAATGATCTCCTGGGTGAGATCGGGAACGTCGATCTCGATGGTAGAAACCTCTTCGCCTAGATGAGAGGCCAGTGTGGAGATTTTAAACAACGCACTGAAACAGCCGGCCAAAATATGAAAGGCCGTATGCTGCTGCATAAAATCAAAGCGCCGTTGCCAGTCGATGCATCCTTCGACCGCGCCATCCTGCAGAGGTGAAGATAACAGATGCCAGATTTCGCCATCCTGATATTGGACATTGTGCACAGCGATCCCGTTCAGCCAGCCGGTGTCGTGCATTTGTCCGCCTGAAGTAGGATAAAAACAGGTTTGATCCAGCACCACCGCGGGGCGCCCGTCTATCACGCCGGACTGCATCACACGAGCAGAAAAGTGGGTTTGATAAGCATCTCTAAAATACAATCGTTCCGTCACAAGGACTCCTTCGCCACAGATGAGATCTTGGCCTGCTTGTGCAGAATGCGGGTTTCCCGTTTACGCAGATCATGGAGAAAATACAGATAGTTTTTTTCCGGCTGCAGCTCCATCAGGGTCTCTGCATGCGTCCTGGCCCTGCGGATAACCGAAAGCGCTGCCGAATAATCCCTGCACCGGTGCTCATAGTATTTGATCAACTCTAGACAGGGATCGGTCGAGAAAGAGCCGCTTGTGTTCAGCAGCGACAGCCAGATCTGTTCCGCCTCTTGATACCGCTTCAGCCGTTTCAGATTCCAAGCCTTGCGCAGTTGCATTTGTCGGTGTTCAGCCCCTGAACTGCCGTCCTCTGCCTCACACGCCTCGCTGGCCTGTTCATACAAGCCCAAATGCTCATAGGTTCGAGCGACGCCCATTCGATGATATGGAACAGCGCCGCCGCTGCGACGGAAAACCTGTGCAGCTCGAACCAGCAGGCGCAGCAGAGAGATCAGATCCAGGGCGTTGTGCTGAAACACCGCCTTGAGCGGGGTTAAATCCCGAGTCTGCAGGCTGTCGAAATAGAGAGAGGGGATCCGCTCACCGGGCACATCCGAGGTGCGTCGAAAGCCGAGCACCACCTGCTCCATGCTGCTTAGCCGGCCGTCAGGGACAAACGGACGCCACAACCGCCTGCTGGTGTGCAACAGGTCCAGATGCAAAAACCGGTTCCAGTCCAAAGAAACCCGATTTAATATACATCGATTGTGCAACAGTGGAAGATCAAAGGTTTTGCCGTTGTAGGTCATCAGGCCGGTTACGTCCTCCAGCCATTCAACCAAGCCGGTGAGCATCGCACGCTCCTGAAAAAAATCGTGCATAAAGAACTGCCGCACCAGCACAGAGGTCTGCTGCAAGCGGGCCACGCCGATCAAAAAAGCGCAAGTTCCGGCGCCGCCGGCCAAGCCGGTGGTTTCGGTGTCGATCCATGCAGTATGTAAGAGGTTGAATTGGTTTAAAATCCGGTTTTTGCCGATGCAGGCGAAATCATGCGGTTGCAGATCCAGAATGGCCCGCAGTTCCGGCCAATCTTGAAAAGAGAATGTTTTCTCCCGCAGCCAATAATCGCCTGCGCAGGTGCTTCTGCGTTCCAGCCCCAGCGCCTCGATTCCGACTAACCCATCCCTGCCAGCCGGTTGCTCTCTATTCGATGGCGCTGTTTGCTGCAGCGTGCGCAGTTTTTCGATAACAGATGTCATGGGGCTTTACCGATCCGTCCGGATTTAGGTGAGCTGAGCCATAAAGGACAACAATAAAAGTCCGCCGGCCTTGCCGGTCTCTCCCACTTCAAGGGCCGGCCCGACGCAGGATGGACAGCCGTTTTTACACGAACAGGCTTGAACGAGATCATAACCCGCCTTTGCGACCTCTTGATGGATCTGATACAGCTTTTTGCAATATCCCACTCCTCCGGGATACACCTCCCAGATAAAAATGGTGGGCAATTGAGAATGCGCAGCGCGCATCATGGGCATGACCGACAGATCGCGGGGATCCGTCATCAGATACAGCGGCGCCACGTTCGCCAGCACGTTGGCCGCGGCTTTGAGCGCATCACCAAACTCCTGCTGCGGCATGTTCAGCTCTTCGTAGAGATGATCCGGAAATCCAAACCAGAATCCCTGCGTGTGCATGGTCAGTTCCGGAAGAGCGATTTTAGCCCAGCCCACGTTCTCGTGAGTATGAAATTTTATTTTTTTATACATCGTGGCAATGCTGGTCACCGCCACCTCTCCCCAACCGGCGCGGCCGGCACCGATCTGCCGCTCTTCGCTTATCTCAAGAAGCTTCAAATCCGATTTGAGCTGGGCGTCGGTGTAGTAATCCACGCTGACCTGATGTACGTAGGCTTTTCGCCGCGGCCAGTCCAAATGGTCTACATGATATTGCCGGCTCTCATGCATATAGATAGCGCCGTCATGCAGCATGAGCGGCGCGGCAAACAGGTCCAGTTCTCCGATCACCTTTTCTTCCGTCGTGGTTTTGTCGATGATCACCACATTTTCTTCAGCAGCGCTGCGCAACGACACGGCTTCAGCCGGATAGACTTCAGCCATCCAATGCCAACGATCTTCAGAGAGGTGAAGAACACGGTTCTCCTGTAAAAAGCTCAGGATTTCCTGAGTGCTGTCAACGCCGCCAGTTTGCCTCCAGCTTTCGCCGAAACGCTCAGCCGTAGTGAACGGCAGTTCAAATGCAGCGCACTTGATGTGGCTGAGCAGAATCAGCAGATTGTCCGGATTCAGCAGACCAGCCTCCGGCGATTGACTGAACAGATACTCCGGATTGCTCATCAGATACTGCTCCAGCGGAGCCGATGAGCCGATGAGAATCGCCACCGAGGTCTCGTTGCGCCGGCCTGCCCGGCCGGCCTGCTGCCAGGTGCTGGCGATCGTCCCGGGATATCCAGCCAGAATGCAGGTCTGCAATTGGCCGATATCGATGCCGAGCTCCAGCGCATTGGTGCCGACCACCCCGAGAATGGTCCCCTCGCGCAATCCCTTTTCAATCTCCCTGCGTTGCAGCGGCAGATAGCCGCCGCGATAGCCGCGCACCAACTGGGGAGACTTTTTGAGACGGCGCATGATCTCTTTCAAATAGGTCACCAGAATTTCCACCCGCAACCGGCTTCTCGCGAACACGATGGTGGGAATATCCTGGGCGAGAAAACGGGCGGCGAGGCTCTGCGCCTCCTTGATGTAAGACCGCCGGATGCCCAGCTCCTTGTTCACCACCGGCGGATTGTACAGAATAAAATGCTTGACGCCGCTGGGCGCTCCGTTGCTATCGATGAGATGCATGGGTTCTCCGGTAACATGTTCGGCAAATTCCAGCGGATTGGCGATAGTCGCTGAACAGCAGATGAACAGCGGCCGGCTGCCGTAAAATCGGCAAATGCGTTTCAGGCGCCGAATCACGTTCGCCAGGTGACTGCCGAAAACGCCGCGGTAGTTGTGAATTTCATCGATGACAATATAGCGCAGGTTTTCGAACAGCTTGACCCAAAGCGTATGGTGGGGCAGTATGCCGGTGTGCAGCATGTCCGGATTGGTGACCACAATATGGCCGGAAGTGCGGATGGCCTTGCGCGCTGTGACCGGGGTATCTCCATCAAAAGTATAACTCCTGATGTCAAAAGAGAGTTGCGGCGACAACAGGGCGACGACGCTGTGCAATTCAGCCACCTGGTCCTGCGACAGCGCTTTCGTGGGAAACAGATAAAGGGCCCGACTGTCTGGCTGCTTTAAAACCGCATTCAAAACCGGCACGTTATAGCAGATGGTTTTACCGGATGCCGTGGGTGTGACGATCACCGTATTGCGCTCTTGCAGGATTGCCTCGATGGCCGCAGCCTGATGAGAGTAGAGCGATCGAATGCCATGAGCCTGCAAAGCGTTCTTGAGCCGACAGTCGAGTGCTTCTGGATATTCAGCCCATACCGGCGGCCTTGCCGGGAGCTCTTTCCACAACGAGACCTTTTCCATGAAGCTCTGGTCCCGCTTCAGGTAATCCAGCAATTGATCGATGGTCATACAGTCTCTTTTAAAAGATAAATGGTTCCCGAGCCGCCGTCCACTTTGACCATGTCGCCTGGCTTGATCAGAGCGGTGGCTTGGGCCACGCTGGTGACACTGGGAACGCCGAATTCCCGAGCCAAAATAGAAGCATGGGACAGAACACCGCCAACCTCTAGAACCAGAGCGGAAATCTGGTGAAATACCGGTGTCCACGCCGGATCAATAGAGCGGGCGATGAGAACGCTGTCCTTTGGAGCAGCAAAAGCCTGGTCACAGGTGAACGCGATGTAGGCAGGCCCCAAAGCGATCCCCCTGGAAACAGGGACACCCTTAAAAATCTTTTGAGATGAAAGAGAGCGATGATTACTGGCGGCAGTGATCCATTGGTTTAAAAAAGCCTTCCTTTGTTGAATGATGGAAGCATAGATTTGTGCAGAGTTTGCGATGGTTGCGTCAGCCAGTTCATTTTTAGTTAGATAAAAAACATCTTGTGCTGCCTTCAGCAGACCTTGCTGCTGAAGTTGCTCAGCCATGTGCAGAACCACCCGTCTACTCTGCGCTAAAATACGCTGCCATAGATCCCGTTGATTTTCCCGCAGGAGCGTAAAAATTTGTGCACGGCTCAAAAGATAAGAGAAAACTTTGGAATATATCCATCGGGAAAGGAAATGATGCGAGGCGGCGATTTGCTTGGCGCACTCCAGCTCAGCTTCTTTTCTCTCCTGAATGGCGTTGAGCAGAGATTTGCCGTTGTTCGATTCTTCCTGCGCAGTGCGCAGACGCTTACCGAAATCAACGATTCGGCTTTTCTTTTCAGCCCAGGTCGGATAGCTTATGTCCAAACTTTCGGAGCGATGGCCATATAGACGGAAATATTCATCCCAATTCTCCGGCCTATTGTATCGGCTATTCTGCAATCTGATCAGATGAAGGTTGGCAAGAACTGTTTGATTGTTTTCCAGGCCGGAGAGCAGCTTTTGAGTCAAGCCCAAACGGTCACGAGAGGGCAGCGCCAGTCCGATCATCTTGGAAAGCAATTCATAATAGAGATCAGCAAATGTAATGCTCCAGCGGTGAATCGATAAAAATTGATCACTTAAATCTATGGTTTTATAAAGATAATTTATCAGCCCAGAATATGTGAGTTTTTTAAAATCCATCTCATGCATTACTTTAAGTGTCAGCAGGCAAGTACGGTTAAAGGTACCCCATTTGTGCAGATGAAAAAACGGCAGCCAATCTAAATTTTTCCCTAAAAGTCTGGTGAGGAGATAAGGGGCGGATTTAACCAGAGCTACCCACCATACCTGAGACCGATGCATCAGGCCTAGGCTGTTCTTTTTGTCCTCAGATATAAAACGCAATGGAATAATGGAATACAAGGATTGGAGCACGCGCAATTGACTGAAAGGAATGCCTGAGCTTATTTTGGTAAGGTGCTTTGTTTTCGCCAGATTATCAAATCCAAGAAACCAGAGAGGATCGCGGAACGCATTCTTTTCCAGAATATCGCGGATAAGACTCCAACCCAGCACCGAAACAGGGCCGCTGAATCGTTCGACAAAGAAATAATTGACATACTCTACTCGGTTTTCGTCCCACAAGCGCTGTCCATGCGTAAACGATGCCGTAATCGGTCTTGCCTGCAAAATCCACAGTTGGTTTTGTGAATCGATGGCCCACTCGATATCCTGAGGGCCGCCTAGCAGTTTTTCAATTTCCATACCGATGCAAAAAAGAGAGCGCAACAGTCCGGTAAAATCCGCATTCGACAAACGCCCCTTCAACTCATGCGTCGAAGGATGTCCAGACGATCGATCAAATTCGACGCGATATGGCTCCTCCTTCCCCTCCATCAAGCGCTCCCCGGTCTGATGAACATATTCAACCAGCATCTGGTCGTCGGCGGAACTGGGATTTTGCGTAAATAAAACGCCTGCAAACTGCGCGGCGATCATAGGCTGCAGGATCACCGCCATCGCTGGATCGACGTGCCGGACCCTGCCTGGATAAGCGTTCTTGACCGACGCAAATCCGGATTGAAGAACGATGTAAATGGCATCGAGGATCTGCTGATGCTCTTTCAGATGAAGCATTGATTTAAATTGCCCGGCAAAAGAGTAACGGGCCGCATCTTCGGCCAGCGCAGAGGATCGTACGGCATAGCCTGGTTCTGAGGGGTGTTTGCTGCAAAACTGAGCGATGATCTCCAGGAGGCGGCGTTCTGCGGCGGCTGTACGGGAGGTTAAGGTGGAATAGATATAGGTCGGCAAGACCACAAAGTCAGGCACCTGGATGCCGTGGTGTTTGAGTAGGGCCAGGCGCGATGCTTTTCGTCCTGTCCAGTCAGTGCGGAGTGCGGCTTTTGTGTGTGAGCCAATTCTCCAGGACCTAGCCATTTTGCTGCAGCAACTCGCTGATATAAAAAACGTTCTCCTTGGGCGTTTCATAGGGAAGAACGCCGGTGCCGATGCAGACTTTTTCCCGCTGTGCAGCCAATGCAAGCATACGCCGGACTTCTCCGGCGATCTCCTCACGCGTGCCCTCGGATACAATGCGCGAGATCATATTGATTCGAATCATCACTTCAGGGTGCGCCTTGGCTTTATCTAGAAACTGCTGTTGGTCGGTCTCAGCCGGACAGATCAGATAGGTGGCGCCGGTGGAACAGAGTTCATTCACCAGCAAAGCCGTATCGCCGCCGATGATCAACGCCGGCGTGAATCCCTGAATGCGGCCGGCCAAGGCAACCAGTTGAGAAAGCGCAGGCAACTCTATCTGCGTAAAGATATCCGGCGAAATGAGCGGCGGAGTGGCCGCTGATTCAAATAGAGTGACTTTGAGTCCAGCATCTTGAATGGCCTGCAAGAATCCACGCTGATAGACCGCCAATCGTTGCAGACCCTGTGCCAACAGATCCGCCTTTACCAGCGCGGCATAAAGCAGGGTTTCAAAACCAAGCAGGACCGAGGCCATGGAAAACGGTCCGCTGACCGGTATGCGCACATCGGCTTCCGGGAAACGGGCTTTCAGGCGTTGCCCTACGCGGATCAGCATACCGATGCGGCCGGCCGTGTTCGGATCAAACGGTTCGAGTTCCAACAGCTGCGTGGGATCGTGAAACAGCGGTACGGTGATAGTCGGGATGCCGAATCCTTCCGTCGGGGTCACCTGGGCGCCATAGGCCTCCGCCTCTGGATTATAGATATCGATGCCCACCGTGACCGGAGTGTGATGGTAGAGCTCATAGGCCGCGGCATGAGCCTGATAAAGCAGATCCTCGTTTCGCGAAACCTCCCAGGGCGTGCGATGAATGACAGCAGCCGCATGTTCATAGACCGCTGGCTGAAAAAAAAGTGCGGGGTCTCGCATCAATAGTCCCTTGTTTTGTGATATTCATCGAGCATGGCCATATAATTGTCGTATTGGCTGCCCACAGCGATGGAATGGCTGGCGCCAAGGATAAAGCGTCCCCCTTCTTTGGCGTAGGCCATGGCGGAGCGAACGTCGCGGCGCACATCCTCCGGCGTGCCGCTGATCAAATGTTCGACGGCAACGCCGCCCCAGAGGGTGATCTTGTCGCCATAGCGCTGTTTCACTCGAGCCAAATCCATGTCAGCGGTCGGCTGAATGGACTGATAGGCGTCATAACCGATCTCGATAAAATAGTCCAGCAGACGCCAGACATTGCCGCAGCAATGTTTCATGATTCTTTGACCATAGGTCGATTTGATATGGCGGACCCGCTCCTTGTTGGCGTCAAGATAAAAATCGCGAAACATGGCAGGACTGATAAAAGGTCCGGTCTTGTACGCGAAATCGTGTCCCCAGAGTACGGCGTCGGCCTTGGGGTGGACCCATCGTTCATCCGCTCGTTTATACTGGTTGGCGTAGAATTGAACCGCCTTGCGGATCAGCTCCGGGTCTTCCATTAAAGTGATCATGCCCTTTTCCATGCCGCCCGGCAATACAATGCCGATCTCGCCTCCAGAGGGGCCGCAGATGAACTTTTCACCATGAAAGGTCTCGATCACGGTGTTCAGAATATGCCAGGAACGTTCATCGAGCTGCGGCAAAGGCGGCTCGCCTTCAAACTCCTCATGGCGAAAAACCTTTTCCTGCATGACCGGATCATGAATGCAGGTGATATCGGCGGTAAAATCAGAATATTTGTAGATTCGCCCTTGCCGGTCCTGCCAGGTGTTTTCATCCAATCGCTGCGGCGGATCCTCGATGGGCAGAGGGATCTCCCAAGTAGCCATGGGAAAGGTAATGATGTCGAGATCCAGTTTGCGATGCAGGGCGATATGATCTTCCAGGTAGCTTTGCACCACTTCATCCTGACGCCCCTCCCAAAAGGCGATCTGCGATTTGGCTTTGGCCCGCAAATAGGTTTCATGACCGAGAATCTTTTCCACAGTATCGAAATCGACGGCGAATTCGCCGATGGGAACCCGGTCAGGAAGACGGCCGGAGAGCACGGCATGTACCCGCTCTTTCGCAGTCATCGATACCACCCCTCTTGCATCGCCGTCTCGTACATGGCCAGCACATTTTCAGTGGGGGAGTTGTCCTGGATTTCATGCGTAGGCGCCAGAGCGTAACCGCCGCCCGGCATCATAATCTCCAGCGTGGATTGGACGATTTTGCGGACCTGGTCCACAGTGCCAAAGGCCAATTCGCCGGCGGTGGAAATCATGCCATGGAAAGCCAGTTTGGCGCCGTAGCTCTTTTTAAGAAAGGCCGGCGCCATGTCTTGAGCCTCAGGTTGCAGGGTGTCGACTACAGAGACGCCCATTTCGATAAAGTCATTGAACGCCCAGCTGCTGGAGCCGCATGAATGTATCATCACCGGCAGGTTGTAAGACTTGGCCAGATCGATGAATTTCTGATGTCTGGGACGAATATGCTTGCGATAGAGGTTGAGGCTGATCGTCGGACCGCGCTGAGTGCCCAGGTCTTCGCCCATCCAAAAGAGATCGACGGCGCCCTTGCCGGCCTCCAGGATGCGTTCCATGATCTGCAGCCACAGGTTGGTGCAGCGATCGATCAGCAGCAAACCAGCCGGTTCATCCAGCATAAGATCGACCAGCACCTGTTCCATGGTGCGCAGCATGCCTATGGAATTGATAATGTCGCCGACACCAGGGTGCCCGACGACAACGCAATAGTCTTTGTATTGACGGCTTAAATGGGCGATGGCGGAATAGTCGAAATCGTCCGGATTCGGCAGCTTCCAATTGGCGACGGTTTCGATGTCGGCGTTTTGCAGCGGCCAGGTGCAATAGTCCCAATAGCCGCCCCAGTCGTGTTGAACCCAGCGTCGATGGCGGCCAAAGTTATCGACGGTGATGCCCGGCAGATCCTGGTAGAGTTTTTGCCCGATGTAAGGCGCATCGATGGCACGAAAGTCAACGCCCAATCGTTGCCGCAAGGCCTCATCGTCGTTCTGGTTAAGGCCGAAATGATCTTTGAGCCGGGCATCGATAGCCGGATTGTAGAGATAATTAATCGGCACACGATCCGGAATCGCATGGCCGAATGCGGTTAACACACGGTCTTTGGATTTCATATTCTAACTTACAAAAAAAATAGAGAAAAAGAAAAGAATTTATTTTGACGATACGAGGAAGGAATTAAAAAATGCACCGAGGCGTTGGTGAGCAGCATAGATCATCGTGGGCATCGACCGCACCTCATCCCATCGACGCTGCTTCGATTAGTGGAGGCAGCGGAATCAAAAAGTCGGCGCCATGTTCTGCTGTTGGATAGATCCGTGGATGATCGGCGATGCATTTGACGCCGCCGGCCAACCATTTAGAATCAATCCATTTTGGGCAAGAGCTTTTGCAGAACAGTAAAAATTGTTTCAGCCCAAGGATGCAAAAAGGGTATCACAAAAGGATCAAAAAGGTTATGGCTTTTTTGCTTCATTGATCGCCCGCGCGCGCAACCTTCCTAGAAAACCCTTAATCTCTGGATTGAGATCGCTTAACATCTTGATGTAGCTTTGTTCCGCGAAATCGACCTCCACCTGGCGGATGTTGACCGGATCGATTCTTAGGGCCTTTTGGCATTCCTCATAAGCAGGATAGGTTATGGCGGTGACGCCAGGGAAAACCCCATTATCGATCAGGGTCTTGGCGAGCAGCAACGCGATATAATAGTTTCCCAGATCATTGGGATGAACATGGTCGATGAACAAGGATGGCTCAGGATAGGTTCGCTGCGAATGTTGGACAAAATAGGATTCCACATCCGCCAGCATTACAGAATGCCGGGAGGCCAGATCGCGGCAGATCATAGGAAAATAAGTGCGTGCGCGGAACGGCAAAAGGTCGTAATCTTTAGCCTGCAGCAACGAAAGGCCGGCGCTTTCATAATCTTTCTGCCGCACGAACGCCATACCGGCATGATAACTGACGCTGGCGTTGGTGGAATCCAATTGGTAGAGACGCTGCCAAATTTCCAGGGCCTTTACCATATCGCCCGAATTAAACGCGGTTTTGGCTTGTGCGTCGAGCGAGTCCCAGTTGACGATGGTGCGTTTATCGCCAACAAACTGATTTTTTGAAATAAAAGGCGGAAAAGTCCAATTGGAAACCGGAGTGCACAGCATGACCTGAATATCATGTTTGCGTGCCAGCCGGATCAGGTCTTCTAGATTGCGGCGATAATTATCGGCTACCACCTGATTCAAAGGATCCTGAAACGCCACCGTATTGCGCTGGCTCCATTGCAGGTCGTTCGCCGTCCGGATGCTGCTGCGGGGGGTGATCCAGCGTATCGCTTTCAGCATTCCCTGATAGAGAAAAGTCCGGCGCAGGCCCATAAACAGGGCGTACAAAGTCCGATTCTGATACAGCGCGGTTTTTTCCTTGGCAATGACAAATTCGTTGGGGCCGAAAAATTCATTATGACCGGAATAGACGATCACCAGATCCGGCTGATGCTTGATCAATGAAGAAAACACGTCCAAGACGTTCAGGCTGTTGAGGGCGTTGCAGCTGGCGTTGAGCAACTCGATTTCAGGCAGCGACCGGTTATACTGCAAAACTGCACGCAGATAATTCGGGAAAGAGGTCGGACACTCGAATTGGGGAAAGGTGTTGTAGGGATAGCCCGCCGGGGTGGATTCGCCGACGACAAAAATGCGGAAGCGTCCTCCCTTTTCCGCATGAATGGCCCGATTGCTCGCCGAGGTCGGGAATAGGTCTTTTTTTTCAAAGAGAAAAAAATCGTTGAAATAGGATTGATTGAGATAAAAAGTGCCCTTATTGCGATCCCGCTTCAACGGCTCAAAACGCTGGGTTGCCCGGTTGGCTAGAGACTCCAGGCCCAACCACAGTGCCAACGGTAGAATGAACAGGATCGAATAAAAGAGTATTTTTTTTGATCGCTTCACGAATTGGCCGCAGACGATGAGGTGACGGGTTCAAAAACTTTTAAATGTTCCAGGGGATGCGAGACCATCAGGTAAAAGCGGTCGCCCGCGACGACGAATTTATGATACCAGGGCGCCCAGGGCTCGGCATCGATGCCGATGGTGACGGCCTGAGGAAGTACAAAGGACTTGATCCGGTTGAATTTGAAATCATACTGGTCTATGGTTTGGCAAAAAATCGTTTCGTTGGTGAGCTCCGGATTGACTCGCAGAATAAAGATCCCCTGCTCATTCACATACATGTCTTCCATATGGAAAACAAAGGTCGTGGTCTCTGAATTGCGTATCGGCTCCAGTTTCTTTTTCAACAGCAGCTTTCCAGAGCGATCATAAAGAAATGCAGAGTCTAAAAGTGTTGGAACATAGGCGATATCGCCCGTGGGCGTGAAGGCGGCAAAAGCGAAATCCACACCGGCTAACTGGTAAAAAGCGCTGCGCGGCGAACGAAAGGTGTTCAGGAGCGCGCCGGAATCATCGTAGATTTCCAGGCAATAGCCGAATTGGGCTTTATCGCCCATACGGTTGACGAGGATCAGCCCATCCGGAGATACCGTGACAGCGCCGCGTCCACCGATAGGGATGCTTTTGCGGAATTGTCCGTCCAGCGAGTAAAACTGCAACGAACCGAGATTGTGCAGGATCAGGGTGGTGTCGATAATTTGCACAGTGGATGGACGGTTGACATAACCATCCCCCGAGCCATAGGCGATCAGCTCTTTGATAAAAGCTCCGGTGGCGTCGAATTTGCTCACAGTGGATTTGTCCACATCGAGAATGTAGAAATTTCCGGTCCGGTCCATGGCCAGGTGTTTGACTCTGCTGAAAAATTCCTCCGTAGCGGCGGCTGGTATTTGCAGATGAAAATCGGTTTGATTTAATGGGATGCTCGGCGTTTTGCCGCATGAAGCGAATAAAGCCGCGAAGAGGATGAGGAGCGGTATTTTTTTCAACATAAGGCCTATCTCATCAATACGGGTATAAAAAACGGGAGATTCGCAAGCGAAGATCGGTTGCGAATCCCCCGCCGTTTATATAGGCTTCTGCGAGCAATGAAATCCTCGCAGAAGCCATTATACCTTAGAACTTGAACGAAACCGACAGACGATTCACATCATCCATCAGGTCGAATTGCGACCAGCTGTAATCGACGACCAGATCGTGGCCGCTGTAAGGCAGCACGATGCCGGCGCCCAGAGACAGGCCTTCGTCGGTGCGAGCATAGGTCTTTTGATCGTACCAGTGATCGCGAGTGACTTTTTCAACAATCTGGTAAGAGGAGCGGGGACCAAACTCGTCCTTCATGCCCATATAGTTGAATTTGTAGCCGGCGCGAAAACTGATGTTTTTCAGCAAGGTGGCTTCTAGACCGCCAAGAATCATCTGATCGGCGTCCAACGGTTTGGTGGCGTCCACATAACCTTTGAACGAGAAATCGTCGGATTGGATCATGCTCATGGAAACACCAAAGCTGAACACCATCGGCAGGCTGAACGGCACGTAATAGTACTCGAGATCGCCGCCCAGATTCTGGATGCGGGCGCCGATGGCCAGATCGCGGTAGCCGAGCATATAGATGGCGCCGAAATCGAAAGCCAAAGTTCCAACGGTTTCCACATCGATTTTCTCGCTGTAGTACTTAACCGTGGCGCCCATCGACAGTTTGTCGGTGAATTGTCTGGCATAGCTCAAGCCGATGACGGCGGAATTGTAATCGAACATGGCTGCGTCCGAATATTCCACTCCTTCCAGACCAGGCTGAACGTCGCGGTTGGCTTCGATATCATTGATGCCGGACATCAAGCCGCCCAGGGCCAGAGTTCCCCAGCTGCCAAAAGAGTGCGACACCGCAAACGCGTTGTGGTTGATGTCCGCAATCCATTTGTTGTAGGAAAAAGTAACCTGGGTTTCTCCTTCCGGCATAGAGATGCCGGCTGGGTTCCAAAATAACTGATTGACGTCGTTGGTCACAGTCGTGATGGCCGAACCGATACCGACCGCTTTGGCGCCGACGCCTACTTTCAGAATCGACGCGCCCGAGATTCCCGTTTTTTTCATAGTCTGCGGGAAGGCGGCAACGGCAAGCACCAGCAGAAAGACGACCAACAGCGTGGAGATTGATTTATGTCTCATAGAGCATCTTCTCCTTCAAATAATAGGCTGTTTCATTAGACTTAGCGTTGAATGGCCAAATAGCCCTTTTGTTGGCCGCCGGGATACTCCGCTAGCCAAATGTACAAACCGCTGGCAACTTCGGGACCGTCTTTGGTGAACATATCCCAGAACAGAGCGCCGTTGGTCGGGTCTGTACCTTCGTACTCGAGCACTTGCATAATCTGGCCGGACAGATCCAGAATGGTAATACGGGTGTCGGAGGTCAGGTTGTAGAACTGGATTTTGTGCTCAAGGCCGACATCATGAGGAGCCTGCACTTTGTAAGGATTCGGTTTGACCATGATTTTCTTTTCGCCCTTGACCAATGTGGAAGCAGCGACGCGGGGCGGCTGCAGCACAAAGTTGGCGCCAAGGTATTTCTTGCCAGCCAGATCGGTCGTGGGATACTGGGCGGCGCCGGAGGCGAAATGATAGGTGCCGTACCAACGGCCGTCACGGCCGTTCCAGTTGTCTTTGTGCGTTTCCAGGCTGGTGAAGGGTACGCCGGCCACCGTGCCGGATTCATTGTCAAAAGCCGCTACATAGTACCAATAGGTATAGCCGGTTTTAACCTGCTCATCCATATCTACGAACTGATAAGGATAAGTGGCCTTTTCGCTGCCGGTATTCTGATATTCCGCCTTGGCCAAATCCGCCTTAGGAATATAGGCGATGATCTTCCACGGCCCGGAGGGATTGGCATCCCAGTCGATGCGGAAGCTGGCCGGGCGGCTGTAGTTGGGGTTAATGGGTTTGCTGTATCGGGATTCCAACTGATCATCGGTGGCGCCGATGTCGGCAGCGGTCTGATGATGATAGTTATCCAGATAGCGGATGCCGAACTTTTCGTAATTGACTTTCGGATAAGCCGTGGTGCGATAGATCTTGTAGCCGGCGAAATCCGGCGCCGTTTCGGCAACCTTGTTCCAAATGACCTGAGTCTTATAACCGCCTTGAGCTTCCACCGCGTTCAGCTTCATATCCGGCATCGGTGGAGGCACCGGCAGATTCCAGCCGTTTGCATAAGCGTAACGGGCGGTTTTCAGCGATTGACGCATACCGGCCAGACGATAACCGGCGTATTCAACCCAGACAATGGTCATGGTTTCGCCGACCTTCAACGCAAAGGGGCCGACGCCGTTGTTGCAGTTGCCGTCAAAGTTGTAATAGGTCGGCGGCATACCGCCGTCGGTCCAGGTGTCTGCATCCGGGATTGGCGGGTTGGTTTTGCCAGGAAAGTTCTTCTCCCAGTTCTGCAGCCACTTGCGGGTGTATTTCATATCGCCCATGGGCTGACCGCGTTCCGCCTCGGGTTTCACAATGCTGACGAAAGAGAGCGGATCGCCGGGGGTGTAGGGTTTGGTAACGTCGAAATAATTGGGATCAGGTTTCACTTCACTCAAGGCTGAAACCTGCCAGCTTTTTCCGCCGTCTTCATACCAGGTGCCGGAGGCCAACAGGAACGCCAGATAGGGTTTGCTGCACCCGCCGCTGGGGAACTCGCGAGTGACCGAGGTGTACCAGCCGCGCTGAGCGCCCTCACCGATGGGGTGGCTGTCGAAGATGGTCTTTTTATCCGGCGCCGCAATGCCCAGATCCATGGGCCCTTGCTTGACCGCCAGATAGCTGGAACCGTCCCACAGATCACGGTTCACGCCGCGTCCGTCGCGATAACCGATTTTGCGTTCGCCGTCCGGCGCCCACAGATCAGCGCCGACGAGCGACTGAGTAACATTGGTATCGAATTCAAAGGTGGCATCCCAGGGATTGCCATCCGGATCCGGGCTGGCGTCATAGCCGGACATTCTTGAAGTCGCCCAGGATTGATTCCACCGGTTGCCGGCGGTGTTGTTGAACATGGAGCCGATGATCTCTTTGCTTTCAATCACCGTAAGAGCTTCGATGTCATGATTGGTGCGTTCATAGACGCCGTCGCCGTTGGTGTCCTGGTTGCCGGTGTTGGTCAGCTGCAGTTCCATGGCAATCCAGTCGTTCATGTTGGCTTCATTGCAGTTGAAAGCACGCACGCGCATCTTGACGTCCACGCCGATGTTGGTCGGGAAAGCGCACTCGTAGACCATCTGATTGCGATCTGTGGCGCTCTTCCAGGGAACGCCGCCCTTGGCATCGGCGTTGGTGGACACGCCGCCCAGGACCGTGAGCCACGAAGCGTTGATGAACTGCTTCGCGCGCGGATCGGTATCCGTGGTGAAATTGTTGAAATTAGGGATTTTGCTGTATTCGGTCATGACGAAATTATGACCCCAGGGAATGTTGACTTCGGAACCGCTGGGATACATTTTGGTCGGCGTTGTCCATTGACGTTCCAAGCAACCCAATTTCATCAAATTGGTGTTTTTTGAAGGATCCGTATTAGACTCGCCGGAGTATTTAAAGACCGCGGTGGGGGCAAAGCTGTCCCAGAGGTCGCCACAGGTCATTACACCGACCCCAGGATACTCTGCGGCAAAAACCGACCCGGCTAATACCCATGTAAAGATTAGAAAGCCAAGGAATCGTTTTGTCTTGTTCATCCTATTTCTCCTCTTATTGGCAATTTTTTAATTAGCCTGTTGCCGGTTAAAACTGGAACTCGAAACCTGCGTACAGTTCGCGCGCGATGCCGAGGTACGGGTTGCCGTACTGATCCACAGCACGATAGTAGGGACCGTAAGGATCTCCGCCCAATTCGTACCGGGTGTCATAGTTGGTGGCATCGAAATTGAGGATGTTTTCGCGATCGAGAACGTTCAAGGCCTCGGCAAAGATACCGACCTTGGTGCCGCCGATCTTGAAATACTTGGTCAAACGCAGATCAGCCTGCAGGAAATAATCGCCGTTGAGTTTCTCTTCGTACCGCTGGTTGGTGATGCCCACGGTTTTGTTGAAGCGCCATGGGCTCTTGTAGGTGGTCATGGAAGAGAGCCTGAGGTCCAGCGGCAGATCGAACAGCAACGTCAATTTGCCCTTCCAGTCGTTGTAGCCGCGGGCGTAGCTGGGCCAAATATAAGCGAGGTCCCAGTCGTAGGCATCATCCTGGGTGTTGTAGTACAGGGTGTTGCGAGCGTTTTTATTATCGGGCGCCAGGCTCAGCGCAGCAGTGGATCCCTTATCATAGGCATAGGAAACACTCAGGTTGCCGGAAACGCCCAGGAAGCCAAAATACTTTTCGGCGGACGGACGTTTCCACAGGTTCAACTCGATGCCGCGGCTGTCGCGATAACCCCAGGCTTTGTAATAGGTCGAGCTGCTGAAAGCGATCTTGTTGACATTCAGCGTATAGCCGGCAGTGCCGGAATTCCTCGTATCACGATAGTAAGCGGTGATGTCGAAATTCCAGTCTTTGGCAAAAGATACGTTCATGCCGATTTCGTAAGCGGTCGCGGTTTCCGGATCCGGATCATACAGATACCATTCCGGAAGCGACGGGTTGCTAAAGTACCCGTAATTTTTCAGCGTAGTGCCAAGGTAGGGGCGGGTGGTGTAGATGCCCCAGCTGTAGTGCATGGCGGCGTTTTCGGTGATGGGATGAGAGATGCCCAAACGGGGGCTGAAATAGATGCGGGTTTCCGCATCCACCTCTTTTTTCATGCCCAACACCACCTGGCTGTTGGCCAGCGTATCAATCACAACCGGATCCAGTGCATTTTTGGGCATCTGGGTGTCCATGTTGTAGGCATCGATACGCATACCGGCGTTGACGATGATGCCCTGGTATTCGATGCGATCCTGAATGTAACCGCCTGCATTCCACGGATTGAGTTTGTAGATAACCGTCTCATAGGGGAAGAATTTGTCGTAACCAGTCACCGACGAGGCCAGTTCGTACCAATCAATGGTGTTGTAATCGTACTGCACGCCGGCTTTAAGCTGGTGATTGAAATTGATCTGTTTGGTGAAGTTGCTCTGGAACGTAGCCGTGTTCGATTTGACGTCTTCATAGAGATAGCCCGGCAGACCGACGCGGATCTGGTTGCCCCAGTCATCGATCTGATAATTCTGATCGTTGCCAGGGGTTACGTTGAAAATACGGGTGGTGGTGTTGACAAAGTACTTATCGACCAGCTCTTTGGTGTCAAGGATCATCCAGTCGCCGTAGTTGTTATACTGCAGCTTGCCATCCACCGGGCAATAGCCGTAGGTGCGATGGTTGTTGACGTAGCTGACCGTAGTCTCCAAAAAGGTGGAAGCGTTGAAGAATTTATTCCAGCGCAGATAACCCATGGCGCCTAGGCGATCGTTGACCGGCTGACCTTCCAGGAAGAACTGGTACATGTAGGTGTACTGACGGTTTTTCCAACCGAACAGCTTGCCGCCGTCATCCAGTTTGCCCATCAGGGTGAGCTTGTTGGTCGGGGTCAGGTCATAGTTCAATTTAAGCGAGGTGCCGACATTGCGCTGAAATTCTCCGGGGAAACGGCCGTGATCGTTAAGCAGATTGCCGGTCAAGAAAAAATTGCCCTTGGAGGTCAACGGACCGCCGAAGAACATTTCCGCATTGATGCGCGGATCGTCGCCGTATTCGTACTTGTCCGGAGTCCAGTCAAAGTACGCGGCCTTGGCCTGATCCTTGGCGCTGGTGGAGTTCAACAGCTTTTGTTTGTAATCGTTGTACACTGTCGCGGCGGAACGACCGCCCATACGGGAATCCGGAGGAACTCCGTCATAGACGTTCGGGCCGGCATGATCCAATCCACCCATGCTGGAACGGACGAACACTTTGCCTGAATATTTATCGCCGCCGCTGCGGGAGGCCAGGTTGACGATACCGCCGGAGGCGGAATATTCGGCGTTCAGCGTGCCGGCGATGACGTTGACTTCCTGAACCTGGCTTTGGGCTACATTCACCGAAGTCTGCACCATGCTGGCGGTACGGCCGCTCTGGTTTTCAGAGGTTTCCCATTCGCCGGTGGTGCTCATACCGCTGTTGTCGGTGTGACGCACATTGGTGTACGCGGTGCTTCTCATACCAACCGCGAACATCGGATCCGTGACGTTGACGCCGTCCACCAGGTAGCCGACGCCGACTTTATTGGCGCCGCGCATGGCCTGGGTGGTCACCGAGCTCTGCAGCACTTCGTTGAGACTGGCGACAGGCAGGGTGTTGTCAATGATTTCATCGGAAAAGGTCACTTTGGTGGCCGTCATGGTTTTATCAATGGGGGGGCGTACAGCCACAACGGTCATGGTTTCGCCCGCGATCACCGTCTGTTTCAGTTTGGCGGATAGTTCCGTGGTGCGGTCCAAGTTGACTACCACACCCTGCACATCCTGACCAGTGTAGCCCATGAAGGAAAACTTGACCGTGTAGGTGCCCGGAGGAACGTTCAGGATAAAGTATTGACCCTGAATGTTAGTCACCGCGCCCATTTGGGTTCCGGCAATCTGCACGTTCACGCCGGGAAGGGGTTCGCCGGTAGCGGCATCCGTCACCGTTCCCGAAACTTTGCCCAAAGCGGCAAAAGCCGGAGATCCAAATAAAACGACGCACAGCAGACTTGCAACGAATGTCACAAGCAGCTTTTTCGAGATTTTCCTCATACTTTGAGTCCTCCAAATTTTTTGTTTTTGACTCGTTGGTACTCTGTTTGAAAGAGTCACGTCCTGTACCGATTCGCCTGGTTGCCGGGCGCTGTGCGTCCCGGTAGTTCCAGCTCACTCTTTCTGCCTGTTGTACTCTCCTTTTCCTTCTCCTCCTTATGGTTTAGCTGATTAAGTTGATTAAATGAGTCTATTAACAGATATATGGCTAAAAAAATAAAAAGGCGAATGAGAGAAAAGTGTGCTCTCATCCGCCTGGGATCAATTGCCCGTTTTGAATATAAATTTCGTATGGCCAGCGTCTCATGGTACTTCTCATCTTCTTGGATGATTCCTTGTTGAAAAGTACGTTTGCTTGAATATTAGATAAATGTTAGGTAATTTATTTTAATAAATCAAGACTTTTTTTATTTGCTCACGTGCGCAGAAAAAACGGACGAATTTATATCAAATTGTTTTTTAATGAGTTGGCCTATTGTTCATATAAAGAACTATCTCCCGCTCCTGTTTCATGGCGCCTGTGGCAGATACATCCGCCAAACTGATAGCGGCGGCGGCGGCCGCGAAGCGCAGGCAGTCCGCCAGAGGCCAAGATTGGTGAAGACCATGCAGAATGGCCGCGGAAAAAGCATCCCCTGCACCGGTATTTCCCATGTACTCTTGCTCCGGAACGACAAAGTTGGGCTGGACGATCAATCCGGTTTCTCGGCTATAAGCATAATTAGGTCCCCTGCTGCCGCAGTGTACGACCGCGCAACCTACCTGAAAGGTACGCACCAGGCTTTGGCAGGCCTCGGCTGGATCCGTTCGCCCAGTGAGGGTGCAAGCCTGATCGTCGTTGATGCAACAAATATCCAAAAAGTGCAGTGCATCACGATAGCGCAAAAATTTCCAAAGGTTGTCGGCGGTGGGCGTGACAAAATCCAGCGCGGTCCACAATCCCATCGCCTGCGCTTTCGCCAGGCTGCGCCCCATCACGGCGCCATAGTCCGTATCAGCAAGATCGAACTGAGGCATTAAAAGTCCGTAACCGAACTGGACGATCTTGTGACCTTGCAAAACGTTAAAATCGATATCCTTTTCCGAAAAAGAGCCCATTGCGCCGAGAGTATGACGGAAGATGCGTTCGATTGATCCATCCGGCATCCTGATGTGCACCACCTCGGTGCAGGAGGTCACGTTCTGCATATCCACTATCAGATGTGAATCCGAAATGCCGTTTTCCACCAACTGCCGGCGGACAAGCTCCGCCCGATGATCGGTCCCGATTTTGCCTATGACGGTGATTGGATATCCGCCGCCGATTTTGGCCAGATCCAAGCCGACATTCAAGGCCATGCCGCCGGTGCTGTAAACAAGTTCTTCACCCGCCAATTCCTGCGCATCGACGAATCGGCCGGCGTCGACGTAGGAGAGCTGGCCCGGTGCGATCGCCGGCGTTAATTCATCCACCACGCAACTTCCGATAAGGGCGATGCCGTTTCTTTTCGCAACCATCACTGTACACCTTTCTCAGAGTGGAAATCGGATGAAAAAGGAGCGACCTGCCGGACTAGGGAGGCGTACGATTCAGCGGTTTTGCTCCAGCTGAATCGGCTTGCCTGGAGAAAACCCTGTTGCACCATGGCATAGTAACGATCCGGCTGATTCCGGTAGAGCGCGCTTGCCTGGATGAGACAGTCGGCCAAAGAGTCGGCCATCGCATTGAACCAGGCATTTTGTTTGCGCAGTGCTGCGATGGGGGTGGACATAAAAGCTTTGATCCCTTCGGGGCTTGCTGCGTCAACCGGCTCGCGATAAAGCAGTCCGCTTACATTTGCTTCTATTTGATCGATCAGCCCTCCGGTCGCGCGGGCAATGGTAACCGTGCCGTTGGCCATGTACTCGATGGCGGCGCCGAACGGCTCATAGATCGACGGCATCAGCCCAAAAGTGCTTCCCGCCTGCAATTCCGCATAGCCCTCTTTCATGCGCATGGGAAATACGGTGAGATTGCCACGGCATTTGCAGGCGACTTGATAAAAATAATCTAAATCCGCTGCGCGCACCGGCATAGGCGTCAAGACCGCTTTGATCTCGTCTTGGCTGAATTTCTCCAGCGCAGACAACAGCACATCAAATCCTTTTTGCATCAGGTCAAGACGGCCGCTCATCACCAAAATCGGCACGTCGTCGGGCAAATCGGCCAACGGTCCTCTCCGCCAGCTGAGTTCGCCGAAACGCTCAGTCGGTTGATAGGCGTCCAAAATCTGCAACAGCTGATGACGGTTTTTTAACTTGATCTCTCGTAGTTCGTGAAGAGTATGGTTTTCCTTTTTGGGGAACTGGTTGGAAAAGGAAATGAACGGTCCGTTATTGACGCCTCGCACTCCATTCTTGAGGAAATAAGACTGCAAATGCGGAGTGAAATGGACGGTCTGCAGAGCATCTTGAGTGAACTCTTGGGCGAAGGTGTCGCTCACCGTGGTGATGGGCGCATCGATTAGGGAGAGACCGATCTGGTAGGCAGTGGCGCCGGAATAGAGAAACCGACTGACATGATCCGCTTTTTCCCGCGGCACCACCTTTTGCAGGGCGGCACAGCTGAGAAACGCGTCATAGGGATTGTGCAGGGTGATCATGGACAGACAGGATTTGACTATTCCAGACAGCATCGCCTGTTTGCCGGTAAGCGCCAGCAATGCTGTTTGCCACTCCTGCAAATGCAGGACGCTTCCCTCCTCTAATCCGAGCGCCTGCAAGGCGTAAGGAACCGCCTGGCAGAAGAAAAGCGAATTTTCCACCAAAGCTTTCTGATTCTCCACCGGCTGGCCAGGATAATAGAGATAGGGATCGCCGATGGCATTTTGGGCGTTGAAGTAGCCATCCGCTTTGATATAGTACTCTTTCATGCCGTTCTGCGCAGACGCCTGGTTCGGCGGAATAAATTGATACAGCTCAGTTTGAATCAGGCTGTCGGCAAATGGCACCAACCATTCGTGGCCGGTCTTTTGCAGACGATCGGCGTCCATCAGATGGGGATAATACGGCGTGAACAGCTGCACCGACTGATACAGACCGAGCGCCTGCGTGTAAGGAAGGATATTGACCGTGACTGCAGCCAGGCCGCCACTTTTGGCGAATCGGTTTTCAAAGGAACAGTAGCAATAATGGCGGGCGCGAAAATGTCGATAAATTTGGCGAAGTTGTTCCGCCTCTACACCGGTAAAATACAGGCCCAAGCTGCTCCAATCGCGCTCAAAACCGGAAGGATTATGCATGCTTACTCCGATGAATTTATTTAAATAGTTTAATCATTTAACGATTGTAATTCAAGATAATTTTTCCAGGCCGAGATTGCCGCTGGATCGCAACCCCAGCGATAATTGTCTTGATCTTTTGTCAGGGAAATTTTAGCTTATGACAATGTGGTTTGATTCATTTTTAAAAAATGGCCGGAGGACGCTATGTTGATTCGTTCCCTGTTTTACCTCATCCTCACCTTGACGGTTGCCTTCGCCGCAGGCCCGACCATCGTCTTTGAGGAATATTTCAAAGATCAGTCCCTGCGCATTGATTATTTTCATATCGGCGACGCCCGGGAGGAAACCATCACTATCGACCAGATATACGTTGAGCCGAAATGGCCGGGCAGCACCGTTCATCTCATTTATCCGTTCGGTTATGGCCGCTATGGCGTCAAAGTGTATAATATATCCAGCAACCAGCTGATCTACTCAAAAGGATTTGATTGCATGTTCGGCGAGTATAAAACCACCACGCCGGCGCTCGACGGAGTCCAGCGGACGTTTCAACGCTCGTTGCGCATCCCCATGCCTTTACGCCCTATCCTGCTGGTGATCGAGCTGCGGGATAAAGACAATATCCCTAAACCGATTTTCAAACAGAGGATCGATCCGAATGATTATCATATCCTACGTGAAACCGCATCTGCGGGGGAGGACCAGATTTTCACGATCGTGTCCAACGGGGATTGCCATCGCAAGGTGGATCTGGTTTTTCTGGCCGAAGGCTACCGCCTGGCGGATCAGGATAAATTCGTCAAGGACGTGAACAGCATCAGCGAGTCGCTGTTCGCCATCGAACCCTTTAAAAGCCAGCGCTCCTCTTTTAATATCCATGCCGTTCTACGGCCGTCGCCGGAAACGGGCGTGGACCAGCCGCGCGAACAAGATTATCGCAAGACCGCTTTCAACGCCTCCTTCAACGCCTTTGACGTGGACCGATATCTCTTGACTGAAGAAGGATTTCGAATTCAGCAGGCTGCCGGCCAGGCGCCCTGCGACGCCCTTGCCATTCTGGTGAACCATAGTCGCTACGGCGGCGGCGGAATTTTCAACGATTACTGCATCAGCACGGTGGACAATGAACGCAGCAAAATGGTGTTTGCCCATGAGTTCGGTCACTCGTTTGGAGGCTTGGCGGATGAGTATTATTCTTCCGAAGTCGCTTATAACGATTTTTATCCCCACGGCGTCGAGCCCCCGGAGCCCAACATCACCGCTTTGCTGGATCCCGCCAAAATAAAATGGCAAGGCCTGCTCTCCCCCGGCATCGCTATACCCACCGAGTACGGCAAAGAAAAGCGGGACAGTTTAAACCTTGCGTTGCAGAAAAACAATGCGCAACGCCGGGAGGCATTGAAAGCCAGACCGGAGAACAAGAAACTGCTGGAGCAGTATGACCGCAAAGAGCAGCAAATCCGCAAAGAGCTGGACGCGGTGAAGAAACAGTATCACCATCTGGAGGACAAGGTCGGAGTTTTCGAAGGCGCAGGATATTCCACCAAAGGACTCTATCGTCCCATGATCCATTGCTTAATGATCCATCACCCGCAAAATCAATTCTGCCTGGTTTGTCAAAAAGCGATCGAACAGATGATCGATTATTACTGCGGCCGATAGCTGCCGTCGAACCCGTCGTCCACCTATCGAGGGCCGGATGCACGCCGGCCCGCCCTACAACGAGCGGCCGTCCCCGGGCCGCTTCAAGAGGACTCTGAGGTTTGCGCGACCTTGATGTTTTGCAATGACGCCATAAGCAACAGGCTTTTAGAGTTTCGATGTGAATTCAGTGTAAAAAATACGAGGTCAATAGACGGCATGCTTATTAAGCTGGTGATCCCTCTAATCGATTGATCGGCTCATTCAATCACTTCTGGCCTTAGACGCAAGCCGCCGAGATCTTGCCGGATTATTGTCAGACTTTATTTATGATCTATTTTTTTTGGGGAAAACAGAGATGGGGCAAAACAAAAAAGGTAACCAGCGCAGCAGATGATCTTTTATTGAACCGTCAAGCTGAATTCCACGAACCGGTCCGGCGCCGCATCGTCCACCATCAAACAAACCTTGTTGTCTTTTTTCGCCACGCTAGCCCCCTTGACTTGCACAATCGCGCCGATCTCGGATTGCAGCCATTCATAGCTGTGACCAGAGAGCCCTTCTGCGGTTAAAAAAACAGCATCGTCATTCAACCGCACATCGATCAGCTTTAAGCCCTGGTTAGATTCCGCCAATCGGTTGGGCGTGAAAAACAGCGGCAACTTGGCGGCCTCGTGAAAGCAAAACGTGACGTGGAGAGAGTCCACAAAGTCAACCTCAATAACCGGTTGAACCGACTGAGGATGCCGGTTCACTATACAGGCAGCCGCTAGGCCGTTGACCTTTGCCTCCACCCCATCTGCTCTGGCCCAAAGATGCGGCGCAAGCCGCAGATGCAAGGGAACCGCTGTCTGCGACGTGATGACATAGCTTACTGAGCAATAGCCGTCCTGCCGACGAAAATCTTGCTCCAGTTTTAAAGCTGGATGTTTCAGGCTGAGCGACTCGTAGCCCGGCAGAACGCGTGGTTCGAAACAGAGCTTGCGGTGCGGCAGATCCAGGCAGAATCCGAGCCAACCACGTACCATAGCGAGCGCTACGGCCGAAGAAGAAAATCCCTGCTGGGCCACCGCTTCCGCCGGCCAGGTGTGCAAGCGCCCGGAATACAGCTCGGGGATGCAGCCAAGCGCGTTATCGAAGGTATGAGCGGCCAGATTTTTCAGGTTGCTGAAAGCCTGGCGGTTCAACCCCATGTTGAACTGTCCGAACGATACATAGCCGGTGAGAAAAGGCCAGACCGCCCCATAGTTATAGTTGAGCCCGTCAAAATAGCGACTCTGTTCAGAGAGGCTGCGAACGCCCCAATCCGTGCTGACATCCGACCGGCACAGCCGCTGCAGGGAAGCATAACGGTAGGCAGAGTCACCCACCTGGAAGACAGCGGGCAGAGCGATCCAGGGAGAAAGCTCCTGGATTTGTTTCCCCTGTTCATCAAAGGCATTGGCATAGGTTTGAGCGGCAGCATTCCAGAATTTATCATCAAAGATTTTTTTCGATCGCATCCAGGCGGTTTCGCTTTTACGTTGCAGAGATCGATCCCCCATCATTTGCGCCAGGGCGTTCATCTTTTGATAAGCGGTCACGGAAAGGGTGCCGGTGTAGATATCCGTGGCTAATTCGGTCAACGCACCATATTCCACAGAGCCCAGGCCAGCCCGGCTGTTGTCGATCAGTCCATCTTGATTGACATCCATGGACAGACACCACTGAAAGGCTTTTTTCGTGGCAGGCCAACTCTGCCGAATAAACGCCGTGTCCGCGGAAGAGACAAAATAGTCGTGCAGGGCGATAATAAAAAAAGGAGTGGTATCGCCGTGAATATAACCGTAGGGATAGCGGCCGAACCAGTCGATATAGGCAGCGGACTGGGAGAGCTCGTGGGCTATTTTTCCGTCCACGCGCTGCCATTTTTGCACAAAGGCCAGAGCGCTGCGCGTGATTCTCAGCGCGCTGCAGCTGTTAAGCGCCAGGCTGTTGAGAAAAGCATCGGTGCCGAAAAACCAGCCGAATCCCGGCCTTCCACTGGTGCCTGAGGCGTTCAGCCCCGCGACCAGCCCTTCGCCCAAATCAGGATTGCTCACCAGCAGGTTGTCCAGAGAGATTTTCGCCCAGGCGAACGCCAGATTCAGCTCTTGATCCGCTGTGATCACTTGCAGGGTGTTCGACAAAAGTCTCTGGTAATGGGCCGCTGTTTGTTGAAAGACGTCCTGAGGCCGGCTGCACAACCTCTTGTATTCCGCTTTGAGCGAATCACGCCTGCCTTTGCCGCCATACAGGTAAATCGGTATATATCTGTTTTTCGCCTGCGTCGGATCGTCGATGTCGATTCTGAACTCGCTCGGCGTATCGGACAGCATGTGAGCGGGTGTGTAGGACAAACCCTTTGCAGCCGGCGAACCGATATAGGCGGTATGACTGCGGGTCGATTCAGAAATCTGATAGGCGTTGAGTTCTTCATTCCAATAGGCGGTTTGGCCGCCGAATCCCGCGGGCCACATGGGCTGCAAAACCGGCAGAAAGCTGCACAGGATGGTCAGCGGCTCGGCGCTGTCCACCTGCAGCAGGATCATGGCAAAGGGATCGTCTATAGCCGTAACATAGGTCGCTTTGACGGTAAACGATTGCCAGGAGTAGGTCAACGTGGTAGTGGACGGAGTGACGTCGATGAATTGAACCAGGTCCGCGGCCGGGATGGGCCGCGCCGAACGGCCGAGCAAAAAGGAAAACTCGAAATGGCGCAACAGTTTGAGCGGATAAGCCCAGGCCTCGAACGAGCCGCTTTCGGTTCCCAGAATAACAAAACGCCGGCCCGCCTTATGAAAGGGCGAATGAGGCTGCGCCACGCGGTGCAAACCGATTTCACTGGTTTCCAAAGGAAACGCCGGCAGGAATTTTTCCGCAGCAGTTAGATGAGAAATGAACACGAACAGGGACACTATGATCAGTCGCATCAGCGGCTCCTGTTTTATATAAGGGTTTCACTTTCCGCATGGTGATTTTTATAATTACGCAGAACGGCTTCCGTGCGGTTGGAGGCATAACAATAAACGCAGCCGGCCGGACAGGTCTGATACAGGCCGATATCCCGACTTTGTGTGCAAAGACACCGTTGGCGTTGTGAAGGGTCTTTTTTGTATCTCAGGTTCAAGCCGAACAGCCTGTTCAACAACTCGTGGTCGATGCAGGCGCCTGGTGGAATTCCCAAATCAGTATAGTCTTCCGGCTCGGCGCAGGAGGAGACGACGAAGTGATGATCACGGGCGATGAATGCCAGATCGGTCAGAAAGGAACGCACGCCGGGCTGGTGCGCCGGATCGCCCTGATAATGGCAGTTCGCTTGATGCAGCCGTGCGCGCACGGTGCGGTATTCATCCAGCAGGCTGATCACCAGACGTTCGACACAGCCATCCAATTGACGGCCAATCCAGTCAAGATTTTTTAAATGAAAGTCCGGCTCCAGGCCGTCGGCGAAAAAAATAGGATCATACCGCCAAATGATGCGCTGGCGGCCGATCCTGGCCGCCAGCTGTTCGAACGCCTTGAGGACGTTCGCGGCGGATTGCGCATTTTTTTCATAGCGCGGCGGGTATTGGTTAAAGGTGATCTGAAAGATGAATCGATAGCCACGGTCCTGCAGTTCGTCCAGATAGCGCAGCAACGGTTGCGGATAACGGGTCCAGAAGACGATGGCGTCCACCGCCTCAGGGCGCAGGTCCACGCGATGGACTTGCGAGGGATAGCAGGGATTGGGCACCAGACAAAATCCGGAAGCCAACCGCTGCAGCAGCCAACGGGCATAGAAGCGGGGAAGGTCGGTTCTACGACTGGCGGAAATAATCATAAAAGAAATCCGTTTGCACGAGCGGTTTTAAGCGTTTCATTTTTTCCACTCAAGCCATCGCGCGGCCCAAGGCGACGGCGGACTCACCGAAACGGTCGCGGATTTTATCCATCGCTTTACCCGCTGCCGCCCATTTCGCATCCGGCGATTCCTCGAACAGCGTCATCTGATGGTAGGAGCGGCATAGGTCTGCCAGGCGCAGGGTCAATTTGCGCACGCGGACACGGCGGGTCAACGTGCGCGCAAGCAGCGTCTCCGCGGTTTGCAGCAGCTGCCAATCGTTTTGCAGCGGATCGCATTTCACTTGACCAGAGTCCCCTTTAGCGTCCGAATAGCGGATCTCGAGAATGAGGCGTCGGGTGAAAAGTTTTTTTTGCCGTAGGGTGCGCGTCGCGGCGGCCAGCAGGCGAAACAAAAGCGCGCGCAGTTGATCACGATCGTTGCTGTCCTCAGTCAAAGTCTCGCTTTCGACAACCTGCGGCGCGCGTTTGACCGGCTGAACCGGACGATTGTCGATGCCGCGGCTGCGTTCGTAGAGCAGCAGACCCAAGCGTCCAAACACCATTTGCAGATGTTCGGAGCGAACGAGCGCCAGTTCCCTAATCAGCCGAATGTTCAATTCATAGAGTTTGGCTGCCACCGGTCGCTGCACGCCGGGAAGAAACCCCACCTGCAGAGGGGACAAAAACTTTTGTTCCTCGCCGGGCCGGACGTCGCACAGGCCGGCCGATGGGTCGTGCAGAATGGCGACATCGGAAGCGACCTTGCTGACCAGTTTGTTGCCCGCCACTCCGGCGATGGCATCGAGCCGCAGACGGTCATGGATTTCCCGTCGCGCACGGCTGGCGGCGTCTGTCACTGTGCCGAATAGTTTAGCCGATCCGGTCATATCCAGATAAGCGTGGCCGAAGCGAAAAGGTTCCAAGATGGGGGTGAATTGTTGCAGGATGGACAGCAGCGCTCGGGTGGCGCGTTGATAAAGATCCTCGTTCGGCGGTAGAACGGTCACCTCCGGGCACTGTTTTACCGCCTGATTCAGAGGCATGCCGCGATATACGCCGTTCTGGCCCGCCTCGCGAGAAGCCGCGTAAATTAGGGAGCGGCCGGCTGCTTCAACCGCGACGACCACAGGACGTTGCCGCAATCGCGGTTCCAGCACGCGTTCCACCGCGATGTGAAAATCGGTGACGTCGATATGGATAATGGATCTGGACATGATGTTATTTTTTTCAAGATACGCGGAGGACAAACAGGTTGCGAAAAATGTCCATTTTTTATGGCAATGAGCGATCACGAAACAGTCGTCGCGAACAGCGGTGAAGCGGCGCCAGACCTGAATGCATAAGGGGACGATTTTTTATGGCAACAATGAATGATAATAAACCAAACGCTCGATGCAGCCGCGAAGCGGCGCAGGTACCAGCCCAGGGCGATAGCCTGTAAGGGCAGCCGAACCTTCAATCCCATAAATAGCGTTCATCATAGGAGAGTTGGTATTTTTTCAATAAAGACACATATTCATCCTGAAATGTCTGCCGGATATGGTGTTGCTTTTGATTTTTAATATAATTCTTTACCATCTGAATTTGTGATGGGCCTCATGAAAACGCGCCATAACCGTTTTGCCACGCGAAGGTTCTATACTCATCCCCTTTGGTTTTTATCCATTTGGAAAAGATCGCTTTAATTTTTCCACCAAATCAGAAAGGGACAAGGTGCGCGGCAGAGTGAAACAAATATGTAAATGATCATGCACCCCGCCGATTTCATGAACGGGGCAATCACGGTTGGCGCACAGGGCAACCATATACGCGTATAGTTCTTTTTCGATCTCAGATCGAATTAGGGTTCACTGAAAAAGTCAAGCGAACGCATTTTTGATCAAAACGTTCCTGAAAATGCGCTCGATTCGTTCTTTGAAATATAAATGTGCTTCCAATAACATACCCCAAAGCCATTTTCG